>Ga0116116_1000062_pt1 | contig 121730 bp, 103 predicted proteins | sample June2015DPH_10_1_FD_89722 | JGI IMG/M metagenome (GOLD analysis project Ga0116116, IMG submission 89722) | Peatland microbial communities from SPRUCE experiment site at the Marcell Experimental Forest, Minnesota, USA - June2015DPH_10_150 | ecosystem: Environmental > Terrestrial > Soil >... | reverse complement strand
TCCTTTCTTAGAGTTCGTCACCACCGCTGTGCCTCATCAGCATTTCAATAGATGGTATTGCACAAATGCGAAGCTGACCCCAGCTTTCGAGCCGCAGAGTTTGAAGTGCACAAACTCTGCGCTTCGCTCTACCCTACGGCGTTACACAGTGTCTATATTGGCCGGCGGCCATTTTCCGACTCTTCATGCGGAATCCTGAACACGCAGCGGAACTGCCTGGGTGGCCGCAACTTGCAGTGGAACGAGCGCGTAATTTTTCTCTTCCACCCGCCAGTCGCCTGCTAGCACACCGGGGAGTTACTTTCGGGTGAGAACCCACCTGTCCAGACGCGGTCTGGCGCGCGCACGGAGAGAAGGCGGCCGCCGCCAAGCTGCACGAGATCGCCCAGCTTCGGGTTTTCGACGTGGACATGGAACTGGCCAAGCTGGCCGCAAGCCTCAAAGCGGGTAGCGCGGACCCCCGATCTTGGGGTCCGCGGTCCTTCTTCAGGAAAAGCCGCAGACCTCACCGACGGAGGTCTGCGCTACCCCATCTTCCCTACGCCGACTGCTTCGCCGCCGCCCTCGCCCAAGTAGCGCCGACCTTTAGGTCGGCACGTGCTGAGCTAAAGGTCAGCGCTTATTGACGAGTGACAAGGACTTCGAGCGCGTGGGCAACTACCCTCAGAATCCCTTGGGTCTGAGGATGTAGTGACCCCGCCGAACCGCACACATCGCAAGAAGCGCGACGTGTGCGCCACCCGCGAAAGTGCCCCGGAATCACTGTTGAGCCCCAAACCTACTGTCTCTGCCGGGGCACTTCCGATTGAGTGTTAGCGTTACTCGCGATCAAACCCAGCGAATACTAAGCCACAACAAAGTTCTGCGAACGGCACTTCGGGGGGAGCCAGAGGTTGCACTTCTACGAATAGGCCGTTACACGTCAAAGTGCCTGGGGCGCGGCGATACCCGCGTCGATTACTAAACCCTTGGCGACTTATGGGGAGAAATATGGAGAACCCGCAGTAACCGTTTGCCGATGAGCCACTTGAAGCATCATTTATGCTGGGGACCTGTGCCACACCAATTCGCAGCGTTCATGCCGCCGCTAACCTAGCAGCTTGCGGAAAAAGACGGTAATGGCGGATCTCCGGGAAGTTGATCTATGGCGATGCTTGTTGTACAAGTTCTGAGCGCCGGAACCGGCGCCCCGAACATCGTCCACCAAGCCTCGTTCCATCGGCGCGGACGCACGACCACCAGGGCGAGCATCGTCGCGAAAACGGTTAGAGTGACGACGATGCGCGCTGTGCCTGTCATTCTTTTGCCAATCGTGTGTTGCGCGTCTCGGGCATGAACAAATAGAGAATAGCGAACGCTGCCAACGCCACCCCCACGAGGAATAGGAAGCCGGCGCGAAAGCCCACGTGGTGAACGATAGTACCAGCGATGACCTGGCTCAGAGCCGCGCCGATACCGACCGCAGTGGTGATGGCTCCCAGCGTGAGATTGAATCGGCCGGTACCGCGCGTCAGATCGGCGATCACAAGCACGGACACAACGCCGAAGATCCCCGCCCCGACACCGTCCATGACCTGGATGGCCACAAGCAAAACCGTCTTGGTCGTGAGGGTGTAAAGAACACCACGAATCGGAAGTACGCCGAACGCGATCAGCAGAAGTGGCTTTCGACCCCACGTTCCGGCCTTCCGTCCCGACCAAGACGCGATCAGCGTGATGACGAACTGGGTCGTTACCACGCACGCCGACATGAAGAACATCGAGCTTCGCCCCTGACCCTTGGCCAACATCTCGCCCAAGAGCGGCAGCATCGCGGCATTGGCAAAGTGAAACATCACCGCGCAGACGAGGAAAATGAGCAGCGGCCGATCCTTGAGCAGTGCGTGCGGCTTGACGGGTTTGGCATCTTCGTCGCCTATCTTCGCGCCACGCGCCAGCTCATAATCGATCTCATCGGGGCGGATGATGAGAAGGGTGAGGATGGTCGGGAGCGCACAGACAAACACAAAAACAAAGATGCTGCGATTGGAAATGAAGTAACCAAGCAGGCCCATCGACACTGCGGCCACCACGTTGCCGGCCGAATTAAAAGCCTGGTTACGTCCCTGGCGGAGATCAAACAACCGGTGTCCCACGATCCCGAGGGAAATGGCACAAATGGCCGGACCGAAAATGCTCGAGGTGCCGCCAATTAAGACCTGGGCCGACATCACGGACCAAAAGGTTGGCACGAGCGCAATCAGCAACGCCCCTACCGCCAGCGCGACGATCCCCGCGGTAATCAAGGCGCGTTTGGACCTGAGGTGGTCGACCAGGGCGCCCGCCGGGGTCTGGGTCAGGATTCCGGCGATTCCTCCAACGGTGAGAGCGATTCCCACGCGCTGCTCGTTCCACCCATATCCCGCGAGGTAGATGGCGAGGAATGGTCCGACTCCCGTCTGGACGTCGGCGAGGAGGAAATTGAGCCAATCGAGGCCACGCAGCGCCCGGCGCGAAGGGGACGTTTTGGTCTCGATGGAGGGGTCAGGCTCGCGCGCGCTCTTCATTAATCGGAACTCACATGTTGGAAGAAGGCGCGGATATGTGCGCCATCCTGGAACTGCTCGGCCACGAGGGGTGTTCTACCACCCAGCCCTACACCCAACTCACCACAAAACAGGTGCTGGAAGCTTACCGCAAGACCCGTCCCGGGCGCGCTGAGCGCGTTTTACTAGCGGCTGATCGGAAATTGGTCGCCAGCCAGCGGCCGCAACAGCAGCACCGGGCAGGGCGCATGATCCAGAACAAAGCGCGCAACATGCCCGACTGATCGCGGACCAATATGTGGTGGTTCCCCATATTCCGCACGCGGGCAAATGAGAATCACATCCGCTCTCCACTCTGCGGCGGCGTTTACGATTTCAAGCTCAGGCCGCCCCCGTCGCAGCAGTGTCTCCGCCTGGGGCAAGTAACCGAGTCCCGCATTCAAAATGTCTTGCGCAGCTGCTCTTTCCGCCGCCTCCATTTCATCTGTAACGGGTTCATGTTGCATCGGCGGCCGCCAGAATCGTTCACGTGTCCGGTCAATGTCTCTGCGCGGGCCAACATCAATCACCGTCAGCAGAGCAATCGTCAGAGGCTCAGCCGTGGAAAACATCCGTGCTGCATAGCTGACCTGTTTGCTATTTGTGCCATCCAGAGAACAAAGAATTCGCATCAATGCCTCCTCCTGCAAACCGGCCTACAAGCACAGCCAGATTGTGAACGCACCTGCGAGTAACATCAACGGAGTAACGACGACGCCCACTTTGAAATAGTCGAGCCCCGAAACATCCACGTCCCGTTGCCGCAGAATGAGTAACCAGAGAATCGTCGCCAAAGACCCGACCGTAGTAAGGTTTGGGCCCAGATCGCAACCGAGCATGGTGGCCGCGACGAAGCCATTTCTCATTGCCGGAGCCGCATTCTGAACAATACCGAGAGAAGAATTCATGACTACAGCCATGGGTACGTTATTAATTAGGTTTGTCCCTAGGGCCGACCCCAACGCGCCAACCATCACTGCTCCAAAGCTCGTACCGCCGGAGAGATGCAGGAGCAGGTTGCCCAGTTTGAGCGTAAGTCCGGTGTCCTCGATGGCACGCACAACAACGAACATTCCCGCGATGAATCCAAAAATCGGCCACGAGATCCCTTTACCTGCTTTCAGCAGGGTCGTCCGCTTCCAGAACAGCGCGCCCACAAGTAGTAACAACGCGCCCGCCACTGCGACCACGGAAAGCGGAAACTGAAAAGCAGATGCAAACACATACGAGGGCGCAACCAGCGCGAGCACCCCCAATGTATAACGAAAGTAAGTCCGATGCTTAACGGCCTTCTCTGCCGTCGGCAGATGGCTGATGTCAAAAGATCCTCTAAGCTGCTTGCGGTAAAGTAGGTAGAAAATCCCAAGGTTAATTGCGATCACGACAAGACTGGGAAGTAAGAGCAGCCGCAGGAAGGTTGGAAGATCGAGCGGGAAGCGCGACATGATAATGATGTTGATCGGATTGCTGATGGGGAGCAGGAACGATGCGGTATCAGCAATGAAGGTGCATGCGAACAGGTAAGGCAGAACCGGAAGCCGTAACCTTGTCACGAACACATAAACGACTGGCGTCAGGATAAGGGCCGTCGCATCGTTGGAGAATATCATGGTGATAAGTGTTCCCAAGAGAAACACATTCAGGAACAATCTCGCCGCACTTCTTTTGGCGAATCGCGCGGCTTGCACTGCCAACCAATCAAACAACCCGGCCGTTTCCGCCAGCGCAGATAGCCCCATCATTCCCAGGAAGAAGAGAAACGTATTCCAGTCGCGGAGCAGAGTAAGTGCCGCATCCGCAGGCCGGATCAAACCCAAAAGAAGCAGAGCGCCCGCGCCGGCCATGGCGATTCGCGCCTCACTCCAGCGATAGGGACGAGTCATGATGCCGCCCAGTGTCAGCAAGCCGATGATCGAGGTGAGAAGTGTTCTCCAGAATTCCGATAGGGGAAAGTACAGAAACACAGGCGCATCCTTTCAACAGCCATCTCCTTTTTCAGCTCCAAATCGCCCGAATTCTACTGCTTCTGAGCGGCTTTGCAAGGCCAACGATGCATCTTCAAACGAAAAGCGGAGTGATGCGGCACGGTGTTGGGCTTTGCCGCGTAATCGAGACCGTTCCTGGTCGATTTCTCGGGCACTGCTCTCTCCTCCTGCGTTCTCAGCGATTCGGTTTTCGCACCTTGAAGCCAGTTGTTAGTTCCAGCCCCGACCCTCAAAGAGACTATCAATACGACCACGCGACTTGTCCTCAATGACATGCGCATTCGGTCTATTTGGCATGTGTCGTTCTTCTTTCGGCCTAACTTATGTAGGCTGATTTGGATAAAGACGGCGCTGGCGAGCATAAGATGCAACCGCCACCGCTGTAATGTCAAGCTGCTCTTATAAAATTGGTAGCGCCAAGGTGTCTGCGCAAAGAACACAGCGCCTCACCACGCTGCCGGGCGGTTTCCGCGCCTTAGGTGCTGCCGAATACCGCCTGCCACCGGAAATGCGGGATAGATCCTCTGTAACGCCGCAGGGTTTACCGATTGCCGGGTCACTTGGTCGTATAGTCGCGAACCCGGACAAGTGGCCCATCACGCGGGTGGCGCACACGTCGCGTTTCTTGCGATGTGTGCGCCAGACCAACCTCTCACCCTCGGCCTTCAGAGCCTGCCCCCTTCGCTGCGCTCAGAGCCTGCCCTGAGCGGAGCGAATGGGGCAAGCTCTGAGCGGGGCGAAGGGTCCGCCCTTGTTTCGCTTCCTCTTGTTTCAGCCGCTCGGCCAGCAACACCTTGAGCAGGGACTGATAGGGAACATCGCGCTGGTGCGCCAGGACTTTGAGCCGGGCGATGAGAGGTTCGGGCAAGCGCAGTGAAATCGTTCGGAGGGAAGGTTTCAGATTCGGCAGCAGAGCGCGTTGCGCTTTTGTCCAATCCAGGTAATCGCTCGAATCGTGGCTGGCCCAAAAAGCTCTTTCGCGCCCTTCGGACTTAAATTTCGGAATAACCTTCTTCTTTAGTTTTCTCATGGGTTTGGTAGATTCTCCGTTCCTGGCGCGTCATGTCGCGCGCTGAAATCACGCGGATGAGTTTCCCTCGAGTGGTGAAGACGACAAACAGCCCACGGCTTCGATCCGTCTGCCCCAGTGCATAAAACCTGGGTTCTTCCCGGGAGTGCTGGAGGTCCGGGCGAACGACGAAGGGTCGGCTAAAAAAGACCTCCTCGCACTCCGAGTCCGAAACGCGGTGCGTTGTCCAGTTCTTATCGGAGTTGCCCGCATCCCAATCAAAACCAGCGCAGTCAGTCCACGGATTCATCGTATATGATATTTATATACATTCTGGGGTAAGAAGTCCAGAGGGGAGCGGTCCGCAGAGCGGGTAGCCGAGGTCAGGGTTTTTGTGACTGTGAGCTTTTGGCGCGCCCTCCGCCACGATTTTGCTCCGGCACCGGCACGTCATCAATCTGAATCGGACAAGTCCGCACGGGCACGCAAGTAAAGTGTGGAACCAAAAACACCTGCCCGTGAGTAGCATGGCGCTCGAAACTTTCATGGGCGGCGGCCGCTTTCCGTAAGCGCGCACCCCCCAAACCCCGCCCCCGTGCTTCTTGCGCCCACTTCAGCAAGTCTCTGACTGAGGGCATGATTTTTTGCTTGACAAGGTTAACCCTGGAGGTATAATACATAGAGTACCGAGCGCCCCGGCTCGGTAGAAGCTACTCGGGAGATAGCTTTCCCCTTGCCACCCACCAAGACGCCGTCCATGCCGGAAATGTTATTGAAAACACAGGCGATTAGCTATGATTTGAGGGGATTCTTCCGGTCCCACCCAATTTCCGGTGCTAGTGTCATTTGGAATGCGATTCCATTCGAAACACTGGTCATTCCCGCGAACGCGGGAATCCAGTCCGTCGGCGGCGCATTTCCAATGGCTTGCGGAGTAGATTCCCGCTTTCGCGCGAATGACTGCACCTGGGAGCGTGCGTGTCTCGCAATTGACAACAGCACCGAATTTTTCAGACTATTGAACTTAAAGGAGTTGTCAGATTGTGGCTCCGCCCATAGAGCGTGCCGGCAAAAAGATGTTAAAAATGAAGGAACCTCCGGGGATATGTATGAAAACAAAGGGAAAGAGGAAATGGAAGACGATCGATCCGGCGATATCTGTGAAAATAAAGGTGTTACCTGTTTTACATGATATGTTTATGATATACAAGGAGTTAGCAGTGATTTTTCACCCCCGAAGCGCAGGGCAGGGGCAAACTCTAGCTGTTTCAGTGGCGAATACTGCTCGCCGGGGCTGGTGGCGCGGGCAAAACCTGGTGGCGAGGGAAGGTGTGACCACCCGGTGGCCGCCCGCCCAGAGCGGGCGGAAGGAAGCGGCGCAGGCCGCCCGCACTACTGCCCGCCGCGTCAGCCTGAACGCAACGAACCGTCCTTCCGACTGCTTGAAGAAGAGGCAGCGGCGTCGAGAGAAATCATCGCTCGGGACGCTGTGGAGGAATTCAAAAATAGTACTTTGGAGTACTTGCAATTCTTCCTGGAGAGGAGTAAGAAGGGAGTATGCCAACTGGAGGAGGTACGCCTCCGCCGGGCACGCATACGTTAGTCGAATAACCACACCGCTCTTGCGGTGCGCACCCTGGCAACGCCCCGCGGACGCTGCCACGGCATAAACGACGAACGCCTGAGACGGGGGGCCGAAATCGGCTCCCCGTTCTCGTTTTTGCCGACCGCATCTTGCTTGCGCAACCATGCCGGCTTGTGCCCTCACGCGCTCCGGGCAGGGCGTCGGTCTCGCCGCAGGCTGGCCGGGCCTTTGGTGAGCACGAAGTGCAGTACCCGGCGGGGCAGCAGGCGCAGCAGCCCCACAAGCAGCTTGTAGCGCAGGCCGGGCACGACGAAGAGCTTTCCCTTCTCCAGGCCTCGGAGCGATGCCTCGACTACGTCCTCCGCTGCCATCCACCAGGAAGCACCCGAGATCGCTTTGCGGTCAAGCCCCAGCACGTCATGAAACTCGGTCACGGTGAATCCCGGGCAGAGCGCTTGCACACGCACGCGCGAGCCGGCGCATTTCAACTCCAGGTACAGACCCTCCGTGAAGCAGTTGATCCAGGCTTTCGTCGCGTAGTAACTGGTGCTGCCAGGGCGCGGCGCGAAGGCCGCGACGGAAGACACGTTGACGACGGCGCCCTGGCCACGCGCCGTCAGGTTGCGCAGCGCCGCGTGCGTCAGGCGCAGTGTGGCCAGCACGTGCAGGCGATGCATGGCGTCCTGGCTCTCCACGGGCCCGTCCGAGAACTGTCCCAGAGTGCCGAAGCCCGCATTGTTCACCAGCAACTCGAGGTTGGGGGCGCCCGCCAGGAACTCTTCCACCTGGCGCAATTCCGCGGCGTCGGTGAGGTCCGCCCTGAGCACGGTGCAGGCCCCGCGAAAGCGGCGGCTGAGGTCGTCGGCCAACTGCTGCAACCGGTCCTGGCGGCGCGCCACCAGCACGAGGTCGTAGCCCCGCGCAGCCAGCGCCCGCGCATAGGCGGCACCGATGCCGCTGGAGGCGCCGGTTACCACGGCGAGCGGTTTTGCGTCAACCATCTTCTCCTCCCATCCCTAACCTGACCTTCTCTCTCCGGCCGAGTTAAAGGGCGGGGCTACTGTATCAGGGTTGGGACGGCTTTCGTTCAGTTCTTAGCCGCAGGCGGGGTGCGCGATCGATAAAGCGCGAGGACCCGCGATTTTGGCGGGGCTTCCAGTGAAGAACAGCGAGGCAGGTCCCCCCGCGCCCTTTCGACCAGGCGATGAAAGCGACAGATTCTGGTGAGAAATCGCGCTCAAGATGCTGGTTTGAACTGCCGATAAGGAAGGTTGACAGGGCTGAGGCACCAGGCCAAGTGGTGTGGCAGCTAACCCGTTTTTCGGAAATTCTCTTTCATCCCGGCTGAGCTGGGAGCGGGAAGGATGGGCGACCAGTGATCTCCATAAAAAAGTACCTGGACCTGGACCCGAACGAACTGAACAAGTATCGTGAGGCGGGTCCGGACGAACTCCTGGCTCTGACATTGAATTCGTACCGCTCGGCTTTGACGGCCATGGGAAGCTGTGGAGTGCAGGCCTGTCCCGCCTTGGGTCACGACCTGCAACAGGGCCTGATGGGCCTGGTGGAACGGCTGTCCAACAAGGTCACGCCCCCTGTGGTGAAGGAGACCGAAGAGCGGATAGAAGAACAACTGCAACAATGGGGCGGGCGAACCGCGGAGTACTTTCACGAGAGAGCCGCCGACGTCAAGGAGATCCTGTTGGTACTCGCCCATGCCGCCGAGTCCGTGGCGGAACGCGATCAGAAGTACACCAGCCAGTTTGGCGAGTTTACGAAGCGCCTGCGGACGATGGCCAATCTGGAGGATCTGCCCCAGATCCGCTCAGCGCTCATGCGGGGCGCCAAGGAACTAAAGGCCACCGTGGACAATATGGAACAGGACAGCCATGAGTCAGTAGCAGCCCTGCGGACGCAGGTCACAACCTACCAGGTCAAACTCGAAGAGGCCGAGCAGCGGGCGTCGCGGGACACCATGACGGGATTGGACAATCGTAACGCCGTCGAGACGAAGACGGAACACCGGATCGCAGAGAATCGACCATTCTGTGTGGTCATGCTTGACCTGAATGGTTTCAAGCAAGTCAACGACACGCACGGACACTTGGCGGGTGACGATCTGCTCAAGCAATTTGCCACGGAATTGCGGTCAGCTTCGCGTTCCACCGACGCAGTAGGTCGCTGGGGTGGCGATGAGTTCGTCATCGTCCTGGACTGCAACCTCGGGGATGCAAGAAGCCACATGGAACGCCTGCGAAGATGGGTGGTTGGCGAATACTCGGTCCAACTCGGCACAGATGTGGCCAAAGTGAACCTGGACGCAGCCATCGGCTTAGTGGAATGGCAACCGGGCGAAACCATGAAGGAGGTCCTGGGACGGGCCGACGCCGCCATGTACCAGCAGAAAGCGGTAGCCCACGAGCAGCCTCCCCCAACCCAGACTGGGCGTAACAATGAAACCCGGGCTACCCCATAAATCTCCAAATTCCAAATCCATGGATTGCGGATAGGAAGAACCATATCCCGAACCTGGAGAGACTGCCATTCCAGGACCTCCTGCGCCCTGCGATCTTCGGAGGCTAAACCCTTGCGCAGCGGTGGCCTGTCACTCGGGGCACTTCTGAGTCCTTCGGACTGCGAGGCGTTTATGGTCACGGTCGATGGCGGAGAGGGTGGGATTCGAACCCACGTGCCCGCTTTTGGCAGGCAAGACGCTTTCGAGGCGCCCCCGTTATGACCACTTCGGTACCTCTCCGCGAGGTATGGGACTGCCACTGGATCAGGTGGCAGTTCGCTTCATCCCCAGCCCGGCTTTGGGCCTGCTATTTCTTACCTCGTTTGCGCCGAAAGAATTCGCGCAACACAGCCGCGCACTCATCGGCGAGCACTCCTGGGACTACCTCAGGATGATGGTTCAACCGGGGATGGTCCAGGACGTTCAGAACTGAACCCCCTGCACCTGCCTTGGGGTCCGGTGCGCCGAACACCAGGCGTCGCAATCGCGCCTGCACAACGGCGCCAGCGCACATCGCGCAGGGCTCAATTGTAGCATACAGGTCACAACCCTCCATCCGGTAGTTACACAGCTTCTTCGCGGCCCGGCGCAACGCCAGAATCTCCGCGTGCGCGGAAGGATCATGCAGATGGATGGGGCGATTGTGGGCGCGCGCCAGGACGCGTCCTCCCGAAACGAGTACGGCTCCCACGGGGACTTCCCCCTCACGGGCGGCGCGCTCCGCTTCTCGCAGCGCCATGCGCATAAAGCGCTCGTCCTCTGACGGCCGCAAGCCTCTCTCCTGCTCCTTTCGCATGTGTCTATCGTAGCATGCCCACGGTCGCCGCCCGAACAGGGTACCGGGAAATGGGTGCCGGGCGCCCTCACACGATCACGAGGCCAGTGGTTTCACTCCCGTCGTGGTAGCGTGAGGTCTCGACAACACTATTCGTACCACCCGCCGGATCGCCAGTCGAACTCGATCCGCGCGTGAGCCGAAAAGTCGCCCCCGCAGGTTTTCAGTTGCACCTCTGCGCGGAGTAGTGTAGTAATGGCTCACATCTATCGAACTACAGGAGAGATGATTGCCATGATCAACCGACGAGATTTCTTACGAAATACTGCTCTCGGCGCAACCACCGTCGCAGCCGCCGCGCGGATGCCGAGTGAGCTTCTTGCCAATCCTCTGGGCAAGCCAATCGGGCTGCAGCTTTACACGCTGCGCGATCAACTTCAGCATGACATGCTGGGGACGATCAAGCAGGTCGCGACGATTGGCTACAAGGAAGTGGAGATCTACGACCTCTACGGGAAGACGCCTGCGGAATTTGCCAAGATCCTGAAGGATAACGGGCTGGCGGCTCCCAGCGGGCACTACATGACCAGGCACCTGAAATCGAACTGGGAAAAAACCATCGAGGATGCCAAGATCATCGGATTGAAATACATGGTGAACGCCATCCTCGAGCCGGAGGAGCGGAAGACCTTTGATGACTTCAAGCGCTTGGCGGAACTCTTCAACAAAGCCGGGGAGCAGACCAAGAAGCTTGGCATTCAATACTGCTATCACAATCACAATTTCGAGTTCAAGAAATACGGCGATACGACCGCATACGATTACCTTTTAAAAACGCTCGATCCAAAACTCGTCAATTTTGAAATGGATTGCTTCTGGGTGACACACGCCGGGCAGGATCCGGTCGCACTTATGCAGAAGCACCCGGGCCGGTTCCCCTTGCTTCACATTAAGGATATGAAGGATAAGCCCGCGCCCACGCAGGAGTTTGACGCGAAAATGGGTCTGTTTGCGCCCGTGGGTCACGGCACCATTGAGTGGAAGCGGATCTTCGCGGCCGCACCCACCGGAGGCATGAAGCACTTCTTCGTCGAGCAGGACGAATGCGAGCAGCCTCCGCCCGAGGCTGTGAAGATGAGCTACGAATTCCTTCACGGCTTGACGTAGGGCTCCTCACCGCTCGCGCCAGCTCCATTGGAGGCGGTCGTTCCCCTCATAAGGGCCGCCTCCTCCCGGCGCTCTCCCAACCTTTGTGACGAGCCCCCAGGGACTACTTCAGGTCTTCTGCCGCCGATTGTGCGGGGGGCTGGGTTTCTCCTCTTCATCGAAGTCGAGCCCGGACACACCCTCCTGGAGTTCCCTCTTCAAAAGACTGGTATATTCTTTGAATGCGGCCTCGGCAGCGCCGTGCATGGACTCCACAACGGAGTTCATCATGGCGATGAGCTGGCGTCGCATTTCTTGCATCTCGGCGGATATCAGCGGCAGGCTCTCCAGGGCAGGTTGCAGGTTGTCCTTAAGTGCCTGGATCTGTGCCTCCAGCCTTTCCACCTCCTCCCGCGCGGCGTTGAGCCGCTCGCTCAGGACCCGCACTTGCTGTTCCAGGGGGCCGACCTCCTGCGCCTTGGCATGAGCGGCGCGTTGGCGAAGATCGACTTCCATTTGCAGGCCAATCCGCTGCGCGACCTTCTCCAGCCGATCCTGGAATTGTTGGGCTTCCGCATCTGCGGATTCCTCCAGTTGCTGCAAGAGGCGTGTGGGGGTTCCCTCAGATTTCGCCGTAGGTTGGCCGGCAGGACTTTCGCTCGCCGGAGGAGCGAGTCGCGCCCCGGCGATGCCGGCCTCCGGGCGTGCAGGGCTCAGGGCAGGAGCGGCACTCGGCCCTGGCGATTCCTCTTCGATGGCCCCGGGGTTCCAGTCGGTCGGGGGGAACTCAATGCCCCAGATGTTCTCCGCCTCAACCAACTGCAGGCCCACCTCGTTACCGGCGTCACGCTTTTCACCAAGCCATACGACGTTCGCCTTTGCCCCGGTCCCCAGAGCCCGGTTCTCAACGAAAACCTCCGTGCCCATGCTCAGCTGCTGAGCCGTCACAATCTTTGCGCCGTGCTTGTTGACCACGAGCGTACGTGTATTTTCCTGGAATTCCTTGCGGTTGACGTCCTTGCCTGTGATCACAATGGGGATGGAGATGAAAAGACGCGTGCTGCGACGCCCTTTGGCCAACCGGCTATCATTCATGGCATGTGCTTCGATGCAAGAGTTACGCAGCGATTATAGAAGAGAGGCGGCAGAAGGACAACCAAAACCCCGGCTTTCTGGCATATCACCTTTATGACTCCCCAACCGACGAACCACACCACGCGCAGGCTATTCCCGGGCCCGGGCGCTTCATGACCCCAAGGGAAGAAGCTGGCCTTTCTCCAAGTGGCGAGTCACCGTAGCGTGGCGCGCAGCCCGTGGGTCATGTGTCACCATGATGATGGTCTTTTTGAATTCGTGGTTCAGCCGGGTCAGGATATCCAGCACTTCTTCAGCGGAGTGCGCGTCAAGGTCACCGGTGGGTTCGTCCGCCATCAGCAGCGTGGGGTCGGTCACGATCGCGCGGGCGATGGCCACCCGCTGCTCCTGTCCACCCGAGAGCTGGCGTGGATAGTGATGAATGCGGTCTTCCAGACCTACCAATTTGAGCGCCGCCAGGCCGTGCTCCGTGCGGGCGTGGGAAGAAAGTTTGGTCAGCAGCAACGGCAGCTCCACATTCTCGTATGCGGTCAGCACCGGAATCAGGTTGAAAGTCTGGAAGACGAACCCGACGTGAACGTTCCTCCAGGTGGCGAGCCGGTCTTCGTCCATCTGGGCGACGTCCTCACCTAGAACTCGGAGTTCACCCTGTGTGGGCCGATCGATCCCGGCAATGATGTTGAGCAGGGTCGTCTTCCCGGACCCCGAGGGCCCCATCAGGCAGAGGAACTCACCCGATTCAACCGTGAGGTCGATATTCTCAAGCGCTACGACGGAGAAAGAATCGCGTTGGAAGACCTTGGAGAGGCCTTTAATTTGAACGACGGTTTCAGCCATGCTGTTTTCCTTTCCCATCAAACCAGGAGGCGCCTCAGCTTCGGGGTTCGCCGCAGGGACTATGCTCCAGCAAAGATTCGCTACGAGCTTGGTGCGACCCTGACGCGTTGACCACTGGTTAACCCCTCTCCGCCATGCACGACGACACGGTCATTGGGGGACACGCCCTCCACAACCTCCACGCGGTCACCAAAGTCGCGACCCACCTGGATTTCCTGCAGCCGCGCATGGGCCCCGGTGACCACAAACACCGCGATCTTGCCTTCCTTCCGTACCAGCGCGCTGCGTGGAATGGTCAAGGTCTCTCGCGTGGCCTTCTTCTGAGGGTCGGCCGGCGCAAGGAACGAGACGTGGGCGTTCATCTCCGGGCGGAGGTAATCCTCCGGGTGCAGAACCTTGACGCGTACCTCGATCGTAGCCTTCTGCCGGTTAGCTTCCGGAGCGATTTCTGCAACGACACCCTGGTGTACGCGGTCGGGGTAGGCGTCCGCGGTGACCTGACATTGCTGGGTCGCCGAAATCTTGGGGAAATCATTCTGATTGATGTCGAGCTGAACCTGCAGATCGTTCAGGTCTGCGATCGAGGCCACCGAAGCCTTGACGCCCCCCGTCCCTCCAAAATTCATGGTGGAAACCATTTCGCCCTTTTCCACCAAGCGCTCCAAAATCGTCCCGGTAACCGGCGCGCGGATGAGAGTTGAGTCCAGCATGGTCTGTGCGTACTCCACCGCCGCCTGAGCCTGGGCCACTTGCGCGCGCGCGTACTCGATCTGCTCGATGCGCGGCCCGATCTTGACCAGCTCGTAATTTTTCTGGGCGCTGGCAAGCTGGTTCTTGGTGACTTCGGCTTGCGTGCGCGCGTTGTCGAGCTGGGATTGGGAAGTGATCTGCGCGCGGAACATTTCCTCCGTGCGCTTCCGGTTGAGGTCAGCGTTCTGATAATTGGCGCGCGCCAATTCCACCCCTGCTTGCGCGGCATCAATCTCCTGCGGGCGCGATCCGGTCTCCATTTCCTTCAAGCGCGCTTTGGTTACTTCCAAATTTGCCTGGGCCTGGGCATGCTGCGCCTGGTATTCAGTGTCTTCCAACCGGACGAGTACCTGGCCTTCGGTGACGCGGTCACCCTTCTCAATTCCTACCCAGGCGACCTTCCCAACGACCTTCGAGCTGACTTGAATGGGATGGTGGGCCACGATGTATCCCCCGGCGGTCAAGACCACATCGCCCGCACTCGCATTGGATTCCAGAAGCGGACGCTCGACCTCAACCTGCGCGATGTTGCCGAAAATCTGCACACCCACGATCCCCATCAAAACCATGATGATCACCGCCGCGCCGATGTAAACGAGGAGTCTCCGGTCAGGCTTACGTTTCTGATCGAGAGTCTCCTTCTGCGAGCGGTCGATCTGCAAAACGCTCAGGTCTTTGCGCAGTGGATCACCAGAAGCCATTGGAAGATATCATCCCTCCACACTCTGCCCCCGCGAGTCTCAGGTTGAGCGCAAGGCAGTGACGATGTTCTCGTGCGCCGCGCGCCAGGCGGGAAAGAACCCGCCGATCACTCCCATGAAAGCGGCAAAGATCATGCCGTCCGTCAGGAGCCGGGGAGTTATCCGGAAATTGAAGGCCACTTCACTGAACGTCGCGAAATTTGTGGTGCCCGTCGTGATGCCGTTAACGGGGAGGGAGAGCACGCAACCCAGCAACCCACCCAGTAACGCGATCAGGACCGACTCCACCATAAAGGATAACAGGATGCTGGCGCGCGAGAAACCCACGACGCGCAAGGTCCCGATTTCCTTGGTGCGGCGCGCCACCGCCGCGTACATCGTGTTCATGGCTGCAAAGGAAGCTCCTACGGCCATGAGCGCCGCGATGAACAGTCCCAGTGCCTTGATGGGCGCGGCGAAGCGCGTCTGGCTTTCGTAGTACTCGCGCTCCGAGACCGGTTTCAAATGCAGGCGGCGATCGTTGGAAATCTGATCGGCGAGCCGGGCGACGGCCCCGGCCTCTGAGGCGCGCAGCATGACCGAAGAGTATGCCTCGCGGTCGAAGTCCGCCGAGAGGTCGTTTGCATCCGTCCAGATTTCCGAGTCGTAGGCCGTGCCGCCCGCCTCGAACAGGCCCACGACAGTCCAGTAGCCCTTGGCGAATTTCAACTTTTCGCCCAGGCCGCAGTCCTGAAAACGCTCCGAGATGCGCTTGCTGATGATGACCTCGCGCAGACCCGAGCGGAAGAAGCGCCCGGCGGCCATTTTGAAATCCGGGCGTAGCGCCGGCCCGTCCGGGCCAAGCCCGCGGATGGTCACGTTGGAACCCTGCGTTTGGCCACGCCGGGGAAGGTTTATCAGCACGATCAACTCGGGAGAAACCCAGGGCTCGCCCTTGTCTGTCTTGGCAATCCCGTCCAAATACTTGATTACCTGCAAGGAATCGCGCGTGACCGAACTGGTGGATTCCGATTGCGAACCCTCGCGCATAATGAGGATATTGAGGGCCTGGCCGGTAGTCGACAGGGAAGATTCCAGACCTTGCGCCAGGGCCATCAGCACGACAAAAACCGTGACGGTCAGGGTAATGCTGAAAGCCGTCATCAAGGTCGTAGTCCGTCGCACTACCAGGTTGCGGAAGTTGTACTTGATCGGAATCGCCATAAGTCTCTAAATCCCTTCCGGTGCTTCGTCACCATCGACAGCCCAAGCAGCCGGCGGGGGCCTACGCACCCCTTGTCTCGGCCGTTAGCCCGTGTAACGAAGCGCCTCCGCTATCCGCAAACGAGCCGCGCGGTAGGCCGGCCAGCCCGCCGCAGCCAGAGCCATCACCAGAGTGAGCGCGCCAAAGAACAGGAGAGTTTCCGGACGCATGCGCATGTCGGCAGGTACGAATTGGCTGATCCGGCGCAAAGCCAAGGCATCAAAAAGGAGTTTGGCGCCCCCCACGCCGAAAATGCCCCCCGCAATGGTCAGCACCAGCGACTCGCCCACAAAAAGGGCGAGGATGTGGGATTTGCGGAAGCCCACCGTGCGCATGATGGCGGCCTCCGCAAAGCGTTCGCGAATTGACATGGCCATGGTGTTGGCCACAATCAGGAGGATCGCGAAGGTCACGGCGGAGCCCACCAGGAGGATAATCCCCCGTACGTTGCCCAGCATGGAAACAAAGCCGAGCAGAAAGGCGCTCAGCGACTCCGTCTTGGTTTCCGCATCGGTGTTGTGGAACGTCTGGTCGATGGTCCGGGCGACCCGCGAAGCTGCGTCCGGGGGGGCCACGCGAATCCAATACATACCGACGATGTTCGCCCGCCCAATAGCTTCATTCAAGTAATCCCAGTGAAAGTAGAAGTTGTCGTCCGGCCCTCCGGTAAAAACTCCGCGCAGCACCACTTCGGGCGTAACTCCGTAAGGGCTGCCCAACAGTGTAATTCGGTCGCCGATCTGCCAGTGAAACCGGTCGATCAGCCGCTTGCCGGCAACCGCGGCGGTGCGTTCGCGCTTGAAGGCGTCAAGTTGATCGGGGGGAATGACAGCTCCGGTCTGAACCTGGAAAACCGTGTCCGCATCTACAGCAAAGTTGCCGAATTGGTTGGCAGGATCGCGCCAGTATCCACCGAACCAGCTCAGCTTGCTGACCGCCACGACTCCCGGCACCGCTTTAATGCGGTCCTGGTAACTGGCTGGCAACTGGAAAACAATCCCGGCCGCTCGGCGCACCATCATGATGGGGACCGTGTCCAAGCCCTCAAAAGGCTTGCCGAGCGCGGTATAGACAATGGCCAGCGCCGAGAGGAGAAAAAGCGACACCGCCACACTGGCGGCCGTCAAAAGAGTCCGGCGCTTGTTTCGAATCAGGTTTTTCAGAATCAGCCGCCACATGGTTTCAAGCTTTCTGCCCCGGGCAGAGTGTGCCTTCCCACCGCACCGCCGTCCGGGGAGTGCGACGCGGAACTCATGGTCATCATGATGACTGACAGGCGGGGAAGGCTCTCCTTCAGCATCATCGAACCCAGGAGTTAATCCGTGTGACGCAAGGCGGCGGCGATGTTCAGGCGCGCGGCCTGCTGCGCCGGCAACCAGGTGCTCACCAGGCTCACCCCGCTTGCCACCGCCAAGATGAAGCCTGCGTTGGCAAGATCAAACTCCAGTCCCACCGGCATGGCTCCGCCGATCCTGAAACTCACGGCCGCCCGGAACACACCCAGTGCGCCAAGACTGCCGATGAGCGAACCAACCAGAGTAATGATGAACGACTCCGCCGTCAACAACCCCAAAACCTGATGCGGGCGGAAGCCCAAGGCGCGCAGCACGGCGATTTCCGCTGTCCGCTCACGAATCGTCATCGCCATAGAGTTGGCCACGATGAGCAGAACCGTGAAGAGTGCCGCGCCGGAGATCCCGAGGAGCATCACCTTGACATTACCCAGCCGGCCGAGGAAATCCAGCACGATCTGCTTGAGCGTCTCGGTCTTGGTCTCGACCGGTGAGTTACGAAACGTCGCATCGATGCCCCGCATCAATCCGTTCAGGGCTGCCGGGTCGCTTGCCAGCACCCAGAAGCCCATGGTGCTGTCGCGAAGACGCTGAATCTCATTCCAGTAATCCCAGTGAAAAGCAAATGGCGGATCCATACCATCGCTCGTGTAGATCCCGCGTAGAACCAGTTCGAGCGGGGGCAGGCCTCCCAGGGGGCGGAGAGTGACGCCCTGGCCGACCTTCCACCCAAATCTCGCGGCGGTTTCCTTTCCGGCAATGAGCGCTGTCTTGTCCCGGACGAACGCTCGCGTTTCCTCAAGCGAAAGGCGCCAGTTCGAGAAGATTCTCAGGATGGCCCCCGGGTCGCAGGCGAAGCCGTGGACCTGCGCATCCTGACCTCCGTACTCTACCCCGACCCAATTGAAGGGGGTGACCGCCGACACCCCGGGCAGTGCGGCAAGGCGCTCGCGGTAGCTCACCGGCAAGGGAAGCGTCCCAGAAGTGGCTGGCCTGACCATCAGCACCAGGTAAGAACGGTCGAGGCGGGTTGGCCCCGAGATGAAACGGTATGCCCCGAACAAAGTCGCCAGCAGCAAAACGGAAACTGCCACGCTGGCGCTGGTCAGGATGGTGCGCCGTGGGTTACGCAGTAGATTTTGTAGAACCAATCCAGTCCAAGACACAGTGACTTGCCTTTTCTGTAGCGCTTACGGCCTCACCAGAACGAACCTGCTGAATGCTGCGGAAACACCGCCACCCGAGCCGGTCCGCATCTAATCTCCGGCCCTAGCCCTGCCTCGCGCCTTGCGGGCCGGCATATTCTCCCGGTTCAGTTCGCGCAGACGCTTGATCCATGCCAACTCCCGCCTGGTTCCAGCGTGAAGGAAGGCCAATGCTTCTCCTCCAAATCCCGGAGGGTTCAATTGTCTCACAGGGCAGGACCGCAGTCATCGTTGATCCGGATTCAGGCTTTCTCACAGCCAAACATTCCGGTTGGCATAGTACATGGCGGCCTTGTGGGGGTGCTTTTTGCGAAAGGCCAGGAACTGCCGGAGGATCATCTGATAGCGACGGTTCGAGGTTCGAATTCTCTTGTGCGGCATTTTGATCAGGGCGCGTTCCACTTCCCAGACGTTTTTCGTGGAGAGCCGCCAATCGCTTCTCACCAGTGTGCGTAAATCCGCCACGCCGTAGCCCGTGATGCGGCCCGAGCCATCCACGTAAGGGTCCACATAACTCATAACCAAGTGGCGCAGGGTGCGGAAAACCGGCTTGCGCCCGTGGAGTCCCGCGTCCCGCGAGCGTGCCACTGTTCCCCATCGCCCCCGCTTCTTGAAAAGGAATAGCACATGGTCGAGCTGGTCCCGGGATTCCAGGTCCAGAAGCAAAGGCGGGTAGCCGTGCTGCTCCAGGATGGTCGCGGCGCTCAACGCACCTTCCAGGCAGTGGGCGCTGCGGTGCTGGATGACACTCCGAAACGTCCGCAGAGTCTCTCCCTTCTTTTCCCAGTTGTAAGGAAGCTGGCGCAGGAATTCCTGCACCTGCTTGGGCGTTCGGCAACGCTCGATAATCGCGCGTTCCGGCGGGCGGAAGGCATCCCGGCCCGGCGCCGGAGACGGCGGGTGGTTGCATGCGACGATAAGGCCTTTTGGAAACACGGAGGTTTCTTCGCGGGCAGCACGACTGGCTTCAATCGCCGGCTGCCCACCGGTCAAACCAAAGTTGAAAACAGAAGAGCGTCCACAGGGTCTTGCGGTGGTCGGCCTTGCCCGACCAATGCTCGTTGAGCAATCGGCGCACGAACGCGACGTTGAACGTTCCCTGCCGCCGCAACTTTTCTTCCCCCAGGGTTTCATCCACCAGCGGCCGCAACTCGTTCCGCATCCAACTGGCAATAGGGACGGAGAACCCGCGTTTTTGCCGGTAAACGATCTCGGGTGGCAGCCACCGCTCCACAGCTTTTTTCAGAATGTATTTGAGTTGGAAGCGGCGCACCTTCAAGCTACCTGGCAGCCCTTCCGCAAATTCAATCAGGCGGTGGTCGAGAAAAGGCGTCCGCAACTCGAGCGAGCACGCCATGCTGGCGCGGTCGATCTTCACCAGTAGGTTATCTTCGAGGTACAGGCGAAAATCCAGATAGAGCATCTGGGAGACGGTTTCATCGCATCGCACGCCTTCCAACACGCGCGAGAGCGGCAGGAAGATCTCACGGCTGGGTGGCTGCGGACCTGTCCAAGCGGGCGAAAAGAGATGGTCGAGCTCTGTGGGCGTGAACATGCCGAACCAGATCTGGTGCCGTTCGGCCGGGCTCTTTTCCGCGTGGCTCAGGAATCGCCGCAGAAAGAGTCCTATCGGAACCGCCGACGATGACACGGGAAGCAAGCGCGCGAGGCGGCCAAAAACCTGCCGGCGCAGTACACCGGGCATCCGCAGGTAATACCCCGCGAGCCGCGCCCCTAAATAAGTGGGGTAGCCGCCGAAAAGCTCGTCGCTTCCCTCTCCGCTCAGTGCCACCTTGATGTGCTCGCGGGCGAACCGCGAAATCATGTAGGTGGGAATGACCGCGGGATCGGCCACGGGCTCGTCGAGATGGTTGGCCAGCGTCAGGAGCGCCTGCTGCATGCTCGCCTGGTCAGCGGTCAGGACGTGGTGCTGGGTGCGAAAGCGTTTCGCCACCAGCGTCGAGTAAGCCTCCTCGTTGAAGGTCTTATCCGGAAAGTTCACGGAAAACGTATTGACGTTTCCTGGAGTCAGCTCGCTCATAATGGCGACAATCGCGGAGGAATCGATGCCGCCGCTCAGGAATACACCCAGCGGGACGTCGCTCACCAAACGCGACTCCGCCGCCTGCCGCAGGCGCGCGGCAAGTTCCTCGACGCACTCACCTTCCTGGCGGCGAGTGAGGGGTGCTTGCCCGGGCGAGCGCAGGTAGTCCTGCGGGCGCCAGTAGGCATCGATGCGAGTGTTCCCACCTTCCACGAGCATACGGTGAGCCGCCGGCAACTTCTTGATCTCCGCAAAGACGCAGCGCGGGCCGGGGAAATATCCGTACGAAAAATAGTACGTCAACGCGGTCAGGTCCATCGTCCGGCTGATTCCGGGGTATTCAAACAACGATTTGATCTCGGAGGCAAACACCAGCGTTTGGCCGCCGCGCCAGTAGTAAAGCGGCTTCTCGCCCGCCCGGTCGCGGGCCAAAAGCAGGCGCTTCGCGCGATTGTCCCACAGGGCGATGGCGAACATCCCATTCAACTCGGCGAGGCAGTCCGGCCCTTGCTCCTCGTACAGGTGAACAATAACTTCCCCATCGGAATGCGTCTGGAAGTGGTGACCGCGCTCCACCAGCCCGGCGCGCAGCTCGCGGTAGTTGTAGATCTCGCCGTTGAAGACGAGCGTGATTTCACCGGTTTCATTCGCCAGCGGCTGGTTGCCGGTTTGAAGGTCAATGATGCTCAGCCGGCGAATCGCCAAGGCGACATGCGGCAACTGAAACTTGCCCTCGCTATCAGGCCCGCGGTGCCGGATCCGGGCTGACATGCGATCAATTCGGTCGCCGTGCGCGAGCGGCTCAAGCTGCACGTTGAAGATTCCGCAGATTCCACACATAAGAAAGCAGGGAACAGGTTACAGGGAATAAGGAATAGTAATCTCCGCGCAAGTCAGGAGTTGTGAAACCGGACGCAATCTTCACGGCTGGAAGGGGCTGACGACGTGTGAGGGCCCGCTCTTCTGCGCCGTGGCCTGGGCAGGCGAGACCTCCCAAACGGAAAAATCCCACTCCGTCCAAAGCGGCTCGATACGCCCCACGTTTTCCGACAGGTTCCCGACTTGCGCGTTGGGGGCCATCACCAGTATCGCTTGCTGGGTTGAATTCGCGAGAGCGCGGAACTCCGCGAGGTCGAGCAGCAGTCCTTCACCGGGTTGGCCAGCCCCCGCCCGCCGGGCCTCAGCTTGGCGCGCCACTTGGTAGTTACTCGTCATCTCGCCCCATTCAGCGGAGACCAATCCGACCGGGCGCCGCAAATAGAATGGCAGGCTGGTGCGAAAACAATAGTAGCCGAAAAGTGGCGCCTGCTTTTGCGGGCTGGAGAGAATCGTCGCGGCCTGGCGGCGGCTGGAATTGGTCTCGGCGTACAGCTTCAGCGGCACAAGCCAGCGTAACACCAGCATCGGGACAATAGCCGCGGCCAGCGCGAACGTAACGGCAGCCAATGCCCGCCCGCGCAACCGTGAGGCTAGGTTCCGGCCGACGATTGCCAGTGCACCCAGGATCAGCCCGGAGTAGAGCAGCGACGGCTTGACCAGTCCGAGCAGGGCGGGGTGCAATTTCATGGCCAGTCGCATCTGTGCGCTCGCAAACACCCCCGAGGTCGACGCTCCCGCCACCAGGATGCCGATCCCCAGCAGCAGGGCAAAGCCCGCCGTAAGCCAATCTGGCGGCCGCGCTTGAGCATCCTTCCCCACATCCCGCCAGACCAAGCCGCTGAGGATGCTCAGCGGGACGACGGCTGGCAGAAAGTAACCCGGAAGCTTCGAATGCGAAAAGGTGAAGAATGCAAACACCCAGACTGTCCAAGCGAGAAGGAAGAGGAGGGGACGGGCCTCAGCCCCCCTCAACTCCCTCCAGCGCCGCAGCCGATTCCCACCCGCCAGAAGCAGGAAGAGACTCCATGGAAACAGGCCGCCCAAGTAGACAGGAAGGTAATAGAAGAAGCCTCCTCCACGGTGTGCGTTGCCGGTGGCAAAACGCTTCAGGCTCTCGTTCCAGAAAGCGTAACGTGGGAAGTCCGGATTCCGCACGGAGACTGCGATGAACCAGGGCAACGCCACGGCGAGCAAAACCAGCAGGCCCCATTTCCAACGCAGGCGCTTGGGCCCCTGCCGGCGGCCGCGCACCACTCGAAAAATCAGGAGGGAGCCCATCGGCAAAAGAATCCCCACGGGACCCTTGGTGATGAGCGCCGCTCCTATCGCCGCGAACATCATGAGGTCGAGCCAGGGCTTCTGGAAATTCGCGTCCTCCGCGAGCCAGAAGGCGACCATGGCGAGCGTGACGAAGAAGGTAAGTGTCATGTCAAAAATGACTTCGCGGGCGAAGACCAGGGTCAGAGGACAAGAGGCGAAAACCAACCCCGCACGCAGCGCCACGGAGTCTCCGAACATCCGGCGCGCCACGAACCAAACCAGCAGCATGGTCGCAGCGCCCATCAGCGCAGAAGGCAGACGGGCCGCGCCTTCGGAAACACCAAAAGTCTTGAACGAAGCCGCGACCATCCAGAAGTAGACGGCGGGCTTGTCCAGGTAGGCAAAGCCATTGAAGTGTGGCGTGACCCAGTCTCCGGAGGCCAGCATCTCGCGCGCCACCTCGGCGTTGCGGCCTTCGTCGGGCTCGAACAAGGGCAACCGACCTAAGCCAACGAAAAACAACACCGCCGCTGCCACCAGCAGCAGGAAGAGGTGGAGAGCGAAAGTCGTCCTGAGGTCCCGGTGGGGTTCAGTTGGCGCGACGGATACGGTGTCTGGTGTGATCAAAAGTTCCTGGCAACTCCGAACAAGAAACTCGCCACTCGCAGGATGCGAGGGTCGTCATTTGAAGGGATCGAACTGCTGCGCGGACTTGCGCTCGTCAAATGCTTTGCTCACGGTGCATGACCGTCTTTCTCAAGCGAACTTCCCGCGTCCACCGCGGCAGGCGCCTCCATGACTTCCAGGACGCTCTGGTAAGCAATCCAGTTCTTCTTCATCCAGCGCACGGCCCAGACGTCCGTCAGACCCTTCTTCAGTCTTCGCCAAGTATCATACTTGGTTCTTCCGGCCAAACGGGGATGATGGCTGACCGGGATCTGCGCCACGCGATAGCCCCGCATCCTGAGCAATGTGGGAAGAAACCGGTGCATGCCGTTGTACAGTTCCAGCCGCTCCACACATTCGCGTCGATAGGCTTTGAGCGTGCACCCGGTATCCACAATGTCGTCGCCGGTCGCCCAATTGCGAAAGCTGTTGGCGATGCGAGAGGACATGCGCTTCCACCAAGTGTCCTGCCGGCGCACCCGGATGCCGCACACCACATCCCATTCACCGAGCAACCTTGCAAGCCGCGGAATTTCGGCGGGGTCATTTTGCAGATCGCCATCCACGGTCACCACACTGCGGCCCCGGGCCAGGTGGAACCCCGCCTCCATGGCTGCGGTCTGGCCAAGATTCCGGCGGAAGCGAGCAATGCGAATCCGCGGCTCGCGGAGCTGAGCGCGCTTCAAGAGTTCCAAAGTCGCGTCGGTGCTGCCGTCGTCGATGAATAGAAACTCCACTTCCCCGGGCCAGCCTGCCAAGGCGGCCTGCAATCGTTCCAGGAGCGGAGCAATATTCTCAGCCTCGTTGTATGCAGGGATGACGACGCTTAGGGAATCGCTTTCCACTCGCCTCCTCAGGCTCAAGCATCTTTCCCCTGGGCGGCCGCGTCGCCGAGCTACGTTTCCTGCTCGGTTTGGACAACCTTCAGGCGGGCGGCCTTCCCCCGCAGCTTGCGGAGGTAATAGAGCTTGGCGCGGCGCACTCGGCCGGAGCGCACGACTTCGATCTTGTCGACCACGGGCGAGTGCACGGGGAAGATGCGCTCCACGCCGTGGCCGAAGGAAATCTTGCGGACCGTAAACGTGGAGTGATTGCGAGCGCGGCGTTGGCCGATCACCGTGCCTTCGAAGACCTGAATTCTTTCCTTGTCGCCTTCCTTGATCTTGACGTGCACCCGCACCGTATCACCGGGGCGGAATGCCGGGACTTCCTTCTTCATCTGCGATTGTTCAACTTTTTCGAGCGCATTCATATCTTGGTTCTCCCAACGATTATCCCACCTTTTCTGGCGCCCCTTGCGGGGCTCAGAGCAGAAACAAGATGGGGTGTCCTGTTCCCACGGCTTAACAGGCTGCGGAAAAACGCTTCCCTGCTGTCATTCTGAGCGAAGCGAAGAACCTCCGCATTTGTTGAATCAGGCAACTGCAGAGGTCCTTCCTTCGTTTCACTCAGGACCGCCTGCGGCTCCTCAGGATGACAGCTTTGGCGGGTTTTCCCGCAACCTCTTACGCCGTGGGCCAAATTCTGTCGCCCCTTGCGGGGCTCGGCATGACTCACCCGACGTGGTCCGCCGGCTCGTGCACCGCACCCCCAAGCGATTCCAGCCACCGTCGGTCTTCTTCGCTCAGCGGAACCTGGGCCAGCAAGTCGGGCCGGCGTCGCCAGGTTTTCTCGAGCGCGCGCCGGCGCCGCCACTGGCGAATCTGTTCGTGATTGCCGGAGAGTAGGACTTCCGGCACCTTCCAATCACGGAACTCCGCCGGGCGCGTGTAGTGCGGGCAATCGAGCAATCCGTGCCGGACTTCCGCCGGTGCGCCTGCCGGGACCGCGAACGAATCCTGCTCGCACGACTCTTCGTTTCCGAGCACGCCCGGTATGAGGCGCGTTACGGCTTCCATCACCACGGCCGCGGCCAACTCACCACCGCTCAGCACAAAGTCGCCGATGGAAATCTCATCGGTCGCAAGGTTTTCGGCGACCCGCTCATCGACGCCTTCGTAGCGGCCACAAATCAACAACAGGCGCGCGGCGTGCGAGAACTCTTCCGCCACGGCCTGCGTCAGCAAGCGACCTTGGGGCGAAAGCAAAATCACCGGCCAGGGCGCTTCCGGCGCCTCAGCCCGCAGCGTTTCGACGGCGCGGAAGACCGACTCCGGTTTGAAGACCATGCCCGGCCCGCCGCCGAAAGGCCGATCGTCGACCGTGCGGTGGCGGTCGTCCGTGTAATCCCGCAGGTCGTGTAACCGGATCGTGGCATGGCCCGAAGCCGTGGCCCTCTTCAGCAGCCCGTGCTCCAGGATGCTGCCGAAGAACTCCGGAAAGATGGTGACCACGTCGAAGGTCATAAGTACAGGGACTCGGGATTCGGGACTCGGGGCTCGGGATTCGGGTTGCGGGAACTTCCTTCACGAATCCCGAGCCCCGAGTCCCGGCCGTGGAGTCCCGGCTCTTAAGAATTCAAGTCCAGCAAATCCTCCGGCGGGTCGATCACGATGGTCTTGGTGGCGGGATCGATCCGCGTGCAGATTTGCTGCGCCAGGGGAATCAGCACTTCACTCATTCCCTCCCCGGGCGCGATGTGGAGCAGCGGTACGCCTGCGGTGGGTTCGACGTCGGTTACCGTCCCAACCTCCCTCCCCTGGCGCTCCCACACAACGCGGCAGCCGCGCAATTCCCACCAGTAGTAATGGTGCAGGGGGAGCGGCGTGCGCTGCTCCCGCGGAATGAGCACGTGGAGCCCTCGCAGGCGGGCGGCGCTCTCAATGGAATCGCTGCCGGAGAACTTCAGGATCACCCGGCCCTTGTGCGGCCATACGCGCTCCACGGTGACGGGCCGGGGAGCCTGGCCGGGCGCGTCCAGAAACGCAGATTGGAGCTTCTCGAAACGCGCGGGAAAATCCGTGAGGATCTCCGCCGCAACTTCTCCCATGCGCCCCTGCGGCCGAAGGATACGCGCGATGGCAAGAAATTGCACGGCTGCAAATTCCGCCCACATCTCTGCCGTTCGGCGGGCCGCTTCCGGCCACAGGCGAGACGCCGGGCCCTCCTATTCCAGGATTTCCAGCGTGAAGCGCTTCTTGAGCTTCATGCCTGCGGCATTGAGGATGGTGCGGACGGAGCGGGCCGTCCGGCCCTGCTTCCCGATCACCTTCCCCAAGTCAGAGGGATGGACCCGCAACTCCAGGACCGTCACTTGTTCACCCTCCACTGCATGCACCACGACCTGCTCGGGATTATCCACTAGCGCTTTGGCGATGGCTTCGATCAGATCCTTCATCTGGCCCTCCCGCGCACTTGAGTTATCGTGCCCAGACCCCTTGGAACCAGTGCAGGTGAGAACGCCTAGCCGCAACTCATGGGGGCGTCGCGGCAGTCGCTAGGGCCGGCGCTGGAAATCAGGCCGGCGCCACAGGAGCCTTCTTCAGGAAACTCTGCACCGTCTCCGAAGGCTGGGCCCCGCGGCCGATCCAGTAGTCCACGCGCTCGCGTTTCAACACGATCTCCGGCGGCGTGCGGCGGGCATTATAATGCCCCACGATTTCCACGAAGCGCCCATCCCGCGCTCGCTCGCCATCAATCACCACCACTCGGTAACTGCTCTGCTTTTTGGCTCCCGTTCGAGCCAGGCGTATCCTTAACAATCTTCCCCCTTCTCCGGCAGAAGTCCAAAATCTAAGCGGTGATCCGTCGCGACGAACCAGCCGCTGCCACCTTGAGAGTTCAAAGCAAAAACCTGTTTCGCGAGCCACCCTTCGCCCGCACCCGGGGATTATGCGGCCCCCGTACCTGCCGGCATCCGCAACCGGCTCAGCCCCCGCCCCAGCAGGTTCTGACTCATCGACTTCATCATTTTCCGCATTTGGAAATATTGTTTTAAGACCTGATTGACCTGCTGAACGCTGGTGCCGCTGCCCCGCGCGATGCGCTTGCGGCGCTTACCATTGACGATCTCGTGATTGCGGCGCTCCTGCGGGGTCATGGAATTGATAATCGCTTCAATGTAGACCAATTCCTTGTCGTCCACGTGGACCTTGCCGGCATCCTTGAAGATGCCCACCTTGGGGAGCATGCCGAGCATCTGATCCATGGGTCCCATCTGGCGCACCTGGCGAAGTTGGTCGCGGAAGTCCTCCAGCGTGAAGGTGTCGGTTTGGAGCTTGCGATGGACTTCCAGCGCCTTCTGCTTGTCGATTTTCTCTTCGGCCTTTTCGATGAGCGAGAGGATGTCGCCCATGCCCAGGATGCGCGACACGATACGATCCGGATAGAAGACTTCCAGTTGGTCGTATTTCTCGCCGACCCCCATAAACTTGATGGGCTGGCCGGTGACGTGATGAATGGAAAGCGCGGCGCCGCCCCGGGCGTCGCCATCCAGCTTGGTCAGGATCACGCCCGTCGTGCCCAGCCGCTCGTGAAATTCCTGTGCGCTTCGCACGGCGTCCTGGCCGATCATGGCGTCCGTGACCAGCAGGACTTCGCTCGGCCGCAGCATGGTGCGCAACTCGCTGACCTCGTTCATCAACTCGGCATCGATATGCAGGCGGCCGGCGGTGTCCACGATCAGCACATCGTGACCGCGGTCGGCGGCGTCCTTGCGCGCCGCCAGGGCCAGCGCGTTGGCCGAGTTGATGCCCTCACCTGCAAAAATCGGGATCTGGACGGCCTTGGCGATCACCGCCAACTGCTCACGCGCGGCGGGCCGGTAAACGTCGGTCGAAACCAGCATGGGCCGGCGCTTGCGCCCGGCCAGCCACAGCGCCAGCTTGCCGGCCGTCGTCGTCTTGCCGGAGCCCTGCAGCCCGACCATCAGGAAAACCGTGGGGAATTCCTTGGAGAATGTCAGCAGCGACGCTTCGCGGCCGAGAATCTCAATCAACTCGTCGCGGACAATGCGAACGACTTCCTGCGCGGGCGAGAGGCTGGAGCGGATTTCCTCGCCCAGAGACCTGACTCGCACCCGGTCCAGCAGATCCTTCACGACGTTCAGATTAACGTCGGCATCGAGCAGGGCCAGGCGCACCTCGCGCAGAGTCTGGTCAACGACTTCTTCCGTCAGGACTCCCTGGACACGAAGCGTCTTAAAAACGCGTTGCAGCCGGTCTTGTAGTGCATCAAACATCGTAATCGTCAGCCGCCGGGAGGGACTGCTCCACTCCACCGGCCCAGCCCGGGAAAAACCCGCTAGACTAAATAGTCGGTCCTATTGCGCGCCTGCCACTAAGTCAAGCAAAGCACTGGGTAATAATATATCACTACAATTCCGCAGAGGAAATCCCGAAATCCGCCAGGGGTGAGCCGGGATTCCTCGGCACAGGGGAAAGGCGGCGGTAAGCCCCGCCCTTCCAATTCCGTGGCGGGCCGCAGAGTTGAAGACCAACTCTGCATTGCAACACCGTAATTTCTTGTTTTTTCAGCAAGGATTTTTGAACGTACGGTCTTTCACTTTTGCCCTTTGCCTTTTGATTTTCCTTTGTGGCTCTCCCGCACTGCACACCCGGCTTTGAGTTTTGCGCTTTGCGTTTTGACTTTCATTTGCGGCTCCGTTGCGCTGCAATGCAATGTCGTAGTTTCTTGTTTTCTTGGCAAACATTTTTCGTCGTGTGTGTAGGGCCACCCCTTGGGGTGGCCTAGGCCGGGGCAAGCCCCGGCCCTACAAGACCCGCGGCATGTTTGGTTGCGGCTCCGCCGCGCTGCGCTACCGGCCCGCAATCTCTCAAAGTCCTCAGCCCTCTCCGAGGGGTCGCAGATCCGCCGTGGCGGAAGAGGGTGCCCGAGGTAAGAGGGCGGACGGGTCGCGGTCTCTCGAGGTCCTCAGCCCTCTCCCCTCGCGGAAGAGGGCCGCTGCCAAGGTGCTCTTGCCTTGCTCGCGCTTGCCCTCTCCCCTTGCGGGAGAGGGTGGCCCGCTGCCGGCGCTTTCACCAGCCGGAGCGGGCCGGGTGAGGGGGCACTTCGCCTGGCGGTCACATCGAGCGCGGCGGGCAGAAGAAGCCGCAGACCTTCCAGACAGGTCCGCGCTACACCTGCTTTCCTCCTCCCCTTCATTTTTAATAACTACCTTTATTTTCATCAACATAATGGAGAGAAGACTATAACTCGTGTCTTTTCATCAACATAATGGAGAGCCTTAAAACTGACATTTTTTCTACATGTGTTTTCAATAACATAATGGAACTTACCTTCATTTTTCCCCCCCGCGTTTTTTCGCCACCCTGCTAGGTTAGAATCGATAACTCCTTGTTTTTCAATGAAGAATTTTTGATATTGATCAAGAGAAGGTATCTGTTTCCGCCTGTAACTACTTTTGTTTTGTATAACATAATGGAAGACTACCGCAATTCACACGGTAAAGACAACTAACTACTTTTGTTTTCTGTAACATAATGGAGAAACGCCGCTTTCCCACGGCTTCCATCCCGCCGCCTTGGCGTTTCTAGCCCCGCACACGGTCGAGGGGCGCAGAGCATCACGGGCCGAAACACCCTCGGCCCGGCGAGGTAAGCAATGCCCTGCGGGGCGAATCTCCTGCGGGGTTCCCGGCCCTTCCCGGGATGCACTTCGCCCGCCGTAACACGTTGTCCTCTCGGTATTTTGCCCTCTCGTGGGATGATCCGAGAGGCGCCCAGCGCCGGCAGGACGCCAGAGCTTAGATTGATAATAGCCTATCAGGTAACCGTTGTCAAGAACTACTTCAAGCCTATCCACGGAGGATGCTAGCCCGGGTTTCTCGCGACGGAGGGGGAGGGCGGGGCTTCAGAGTCTGTGCGATAACCGGTCGGCAGGCCTTGTGGCACCGCTCTGCGAGCGGCGAAATGGTTGAAAAAGCAAGGCCGCCGGTCATTGACCGGGCTTGTCCAAATTACGCTCGATCCGGCGGGCGGCAACCTGCGGCTCCGCCGCCCACTGCGCGAAGAAGCCGCCCCGGCGTGGTAAGAAATCCCCGTGAGGCGCAATGAAGCGTTTGGTGAGAGGCGTTCGAGCCTACTCCTGCCGCAGGACGGTGTTGGGATCGACCCGCGAGGCCCGGCGCGCGGGGATATACGCGCCCAGAGCCGCCATGCCCAGAAGGGCTACTGTGACCAGCGCGACGAGAGGCAAATTGAAACCGTGCCCGCCCACCATGGCGGCGGTCGGTCTGGCCGCTGCAAGACTCAGGGGCAACCCGATAATGACTCCAATACCGGCCAAAATCATCCCCTGCTTTAGCACCATCCTGACCACGGTGGCTTGGTCCGCCCCAATCGCCATGCGGATCCCGATCTCACGCTGCCGCAAGGTTACCGAGTAGGTCATCAACCCGTAGAGTCCGACCAACGCCAGCACCAGCCCAAGCATCCCCAGCCCGCCGATGGCTTGGATCATTATGCTGATCGTCTTTGTAGCGCGCAGGTCGAAGACTTCCTCGATGGAGCGCATGCCATAAACGGGTTGGCGCGAGTCCAACGATCGGACCAGGTCGCGCAACGGCCCCGTCACTCCGGCCGACGGTCCCTCTGTTTCCAGCATGAGGGTCATCGCTGCGGTCGGGTTCTGGGCCAAGGGAAGATACAGGTATTCAACAGGCTGTTCGAAGGGAAACACGTACTTACTTTGCTTCGCCACCCCGATAATCTGGACGAAGGGTCCGTCCGTGCTGTTCAATCGCAGCCGTTTTCCAATCGCGTTGTGATTCGGATAATACTTGCGGGCGAACTGCTCATTGATGATCGCGACGCGCTCGGAATCCTCCCGGTCGGTCAGTTGGAATTCGCGGCCTTCAACCAGGGGCACCCCGATCGTGCTGAAGTAGTCGTCGCTGACGAGGTTCGAAAACACGCTGAGTGCCTCTGTTCCTGGCGGCAACTGGACACCCTCGGGAATGAGACGCATCGGACTGCCCCCCAGCAGCGGCACGGCCTGCGAAAGAGCCACGGATTTGACGTGGGGAAGAGTCCGTGCCTGGTCCAGCAACCGCCGGTAGAATTGCATCGTTTGCGCCATCGAGTCCCGTGCCAGCGTGGGGTTAAAGCTGGCCAGGAGAATGTGCTCGGTGCGGAAACCGGCAGGGGAGGAGAGAAGAATTGAAGCACCACGATAAGCTTGGGTTGCGAAAACCAGGAGCAGGAGTGAGCCTGCCACCTGCGCGACCACCAGCGCATTCCTTCCCCATAGCCGCCGCTTCCCGTCACCTGCCCTTCCGGCCTTCAGGGCTGAAACCAAGTCAAGTTTCGTGCTCTTGAGCGCCGGAGCCAGTCCGAAGAGGATGGCGCTCGCCACGGAAACAAGCAACGCGAACAGGAAAACCCGAGGGTCGAGCTTCACATCGATCACGTAAGGAATATCGCTAGGGACGCGGATTTGCGAAGACAGTCCAACGCCCACTTGGGCCACGATCAGTCCCAACGCCCCACCCAATATCGCGATCACCATGCTTTCCGTTAACAGTTGCCGGATCAGCCGCCCCCGTCCCGCTCCCATTGCCAGGCGCAGGGCGATCTCGCGCGAACGAGCTGAGGCACGGCTCAGCATCAGGTTCATGACGTTCGCGCAAGCGATCAAAAGCACCACCCCGGCCAACGCCAACAAGAAGAGTACAATAACGATGCGCCACGAGTTCTGATGCATCTGAGCTTGCCGGTACGTCTCAACCACCAGCGCACACGTGGTGTTCGTCTTCGGGTATGTCTGGGCGAGTTGCTGGCCAATCACCCTTGCCTCGGCCGCGGCTTGCCCAACACGGACTCCTGGGTTCAGTCGTCCCAGGACCGTCAGCACGCGAAGCCCGCGCATTTCAAGTTCATTCTCCTGCGATCCGCCTCCCAGCGTGGGTCCCATCGCCAGCGGGACGTATAGGTCGGCGCGGATCATTACATTTGGCCCCCTGAAAGACTCCGGCGCCACTCCCACCACTATGAAAGGGAGGTCATTGAGAAAGATAGTCTTCCCCACGACGTCAGGGCTCGAGGCAAATTCGGTTGTCCAGAGGTCATGACCGAGGACGACCACCGCATCGCGTCCCGGCACTTCGTCTTCATCGGGACGGAAGCTGCGCCCCAGTTCCGGACGCAAGCCCAGGACGCTGAAGAAATTCCCGCTGACCAGCGTCCCGAATTTCATTTGTGGCAGGGCTGTTTTGTCGGTGGCGAATCCAAACTGGAGGTATTGGGAGGTGGTCAAACCCGCGAAAGAATGGCTCTTCTTCCGGAGATCGTCGAAATCCGGGTAGGACAGAGGAGAATACTCGGTGAGACCCCCGAGGTTCTCGCCGCGGAATTGCGACTGGACCACTATGATTTCAGAAGCCTTGGGCACTGGCAGAGGTCGAAGAAGCATAAAGTCCGCCAGGCTGAAGATGGCGGCGTTGGCTCCAATCCCCAAAGCCAGCGAAATAATAGCGACCAGAGCGAAGCCGGGATTGTGTCGCAGCGTCCGTAAGGCGTAGCGCAGGTCCTGGATCATACTATGAGCACAAGCACGTATCCTTCCAAGTGACACTGTCTGTATATGCTTGAAAACACTTGCTCTACTTACAGAGGGCGGGAGGGCAGATGTCCGCTCTTGGGACGGAGGCGTTCGGGAACGAGACGGCCGAAGGGACTACTGCCAGACTCGGCACCGCGGCCGTTTAAGGAGGAATTCTGCCGCCCGGTCGGTGGGCTATTCGCCGCTCCCGACTTCCGCTTCGAGTGCCGCCAGGTCAGGAACGATGACGTTCTTGCCCTCCAGCTTCAGGAGTCCTTCAGCTTGAAAGCGGCTCAGGTTGCGCGAGACCAGTTCGCGGACAGTTCCAATGTGCGAGGAAAGTTCCTGGTTGCTCCCCCGCAGGGTGAATTCGGTCCCGCGCGCGGTTTGTTTCCCCCGTCCCCTCGCCAGGTGAAGCAAGAAGGCGGCTAGGCGATGACGAACCGTCGTGAAGGAGAGTTCGTCAATGATTCCCACGAGCTTTCGGAAGCGTGCGCCCACCACCTTCAGGACCTTCAGGGCAACTTCCGGATGTTGCCGGCAAAGCGCATGAAAATCTTTCTTATCTACGAAAAGCAAGGTCGTTTTGCCCATGGCCATGGCGGAGGCAGGATAGTCCCCACCATCAAACAATGGCAGTTCCGCAAGGGAATGCCCGGGGACCTCGATGGCCAGCACCTGTTCGCGCCCACTGGCAGAGGTCCGGAAGATCTTGATGGCCCCGGACTCGACCACGTAGAGACCCTGGCAGGGTTCACCCTCCGAAAAAATCACCGTGCCTCCCTCGAACTGGTGAGGGACAGCGCGCTCAGCAAGGAATCCCAGTTCGCTTTCAGAGAGATCCTCAAAGATAGGGACTTTCTTCAAGGCGCCGGCATGGCGGGATTTTGGATCAGGCATAGGCGAGTATTTTAGTCCTGATTGGGGAAGCCCAACGGAAACTTGGGCCGTTCTGCCGCATCCGCGCTTGCGCGCGCCCCCTCGGTCGAGGAGAGGGTTAGGGGTCTCGGAGTGAGAGCGAAGGCCAACCACCCCCTGGCCCCCTCCTTGTCCAGGAGGGGAATTACACGACAGACCTTCACGCTATATCGGTCCAGCCAAGTGGCGTGAGCGACCCCTCACAACGGCAAGCGCAGGCGCGCCTCGCATCCGGGACGGTCTTTCCGGTTCTCCAGCGTGAGACTCCCACCGTGGGCCTCGGCGATTTGCCGGCTCAAGACCAGGCCGATTCCGGAACCCGTAGGCTTGGTCGTGAAGAACGGGACAAAGAGATTGGACGTGTTCGACAGGCCTGGGCCCTCATCCTGGATACGGACTTCCCACTGTCCGGCGTGGCGCGTCCAACCCACGCGCACTCCTCCCCCCGTTTCGAGCGCCGCATCCACTGCGTTGCGGAGCACGTTTATGAGGAGCTGTTCCAACTGGTCGGCGTCCGCGTGCACGGTCAGTTCCGGGCCCGGCGTCAAAGTGATCGTGGTTCGGCTTTCCAGGCTTACGACTCGCCGCACCAAAGCGCCCGCTTCCACCGGCTGCAGTTTCGGGGTGGGCAGGCGGGCGAGGCGAGCATAAGCTTCCATGAACCGGCTCAAGGCTGCCGCGCGCGCCTCAATCACGCTCAGGCCGCGATGCATGTCGTCTTCCCAGTCGGCCGGCCGCGGCTGCCGCTCCAGCATGCTCTCCAGAGTGCCGGCCATGGACTTGATGGGAGCGAGGGAATTATTGAGCTCGTGTCCGAGGACCCGAATCAGTCGCTGCCACGCCTGGCGCTCTTCTTCGCGCAGGGGCCGGCTCAAGTCGGTCAAAACCAGGAGCTGGTGAGGCATCCCGCTCTCCCGGAAAGTACCGCGCCGCATACCCCAGCGTCCTGCTCCGCCCGGGAAGGAGATCGTCAGGGTTCTTGCCGGTTCTCCTTCCAGGCAGTCCGCCAATCCCAGTTCTGCTGCGGTCCGTCCCAGAACGCGCTCGCTGGGCTGACCCAGCAGCCGCTCACCCGCGCGATTCATCAGCCGCAGGCAGTGCTCACTATCGAAAGTGAAGACAGCGACATCGATTTCCTCCATCACTTTGCGCAATAAGGCGGTCGCTTCCAACCCGCCCAGCCGACGGCCACGTAGTGCGTCGCCCAAGGCGTTCACTTCCACCATCACTTCACCCAACGCGTCATCGGAGCGCGCATCGCGAGCGCGAATGGAGTAGTCCTCCTCTCGCAAGGCCGCCAGTAGGTTGGAGAGTGTTTGGAGGGGATAAACCAGGCGGGAACGCAGAGAGAAGGCGGCGCTGAGCCAGAACGCCACCACAAACACAGTCAGCGTCCAACGCGTCCGGCTGCTGTAGTCCCCGAACCAGAGGAGAAGGACCGAGACCAGCACCGCGGGCAGGCCCGCCACCACGGCAAAGAACAGGAGCCGGGCCTCAAAGCGCATCCGCCGCCTGTGGCGAGTGGGACGCCGCGGATTGGAGCCGCTCGGGCTCACTGCCAAATCGTCTGTCATCCGGTTTTCACAAACCGTATTTCTTGAGACGGCGGTAGAGTGCGCTGCGGCTCAGTCCCAGAGCATCCGCCGCCGCACTGACGTTCCCCTCATAGCGCGCCACGGCCTTCTTAATCAAGAGGCACTCGACGTCTTCCAGGCCCATTTCTTCAATGCGGCCAGCCCCCTCGCGCCCCACCCGCAAGCCCAGGTCACTGGAACGTACCGTATCGCTTTGCGCCATCAGCACAGCGCGTTCCAAGGCGTGCTCAAGCTCGCGGACGTTGCCGGGCCAGGAATACTCGAGCAGAGTCTGCATCGCCGCGCTCTCGAAGCCGGTCAGGTGTTTCCGGTACCGCTGCGAGAACTGGCGGAGGAAATAGTTGGCCAGCAGCGGCAAGTCTTCGCGCCGCTCCCGCAGGGCCGGCAGACGAATCTCGATGGTATTCAGCCGGAAGAGCAGGTCTTCCCGGAATCGCCCCGCCTGGATCTCCTGAGATACGTCGGCATTGGTCGCCGACAAAACGCGCACATCCACGCGACGGGTCTTGGAAGATCCCACTCGCTCCAATTCACCGGTCTCGAGCACGCGCAGGAGTTTGGCTTGCAGATTCAGCGGGACATTGGCAATTTCGTCGAGGAAAAGGGTTCCTCCCTCCGCCAGTTCGAAGCGGCCAACCCGATCCGCCTTGGCGTCCGTAAAGGCGCCCTTGACGTGCCCGAACAACTCGCTTTCAAAGACGCCCTCGGAAAGGCCGCCAGCATTCACCGTGACCATGGGGCGCGAGGCGCGTTCGGAGAGGGCGTGCAGGCTGCGCGCCACCACCTCCTTGCCCGTCCCGTGCTCGCCCGTAATCAACACATTCGCATCAGAGGGGCCCACCCGCGCCAGCAAGTCCAGCACGGGTCGCATGGCCGCGGATTCCGCGATCATGGTGGGCCGGCCTTCCGTCCGCAAAAGGCGATTCTCCGCTTCCAGGCGCTGCCCCTCGCGCAAGGCGTGGCTTAGCTCAATTTGCGTACGGAGAATCGCGATGAGACGGGCATTTTCCCAGGGTTTCTGGACGAAATCCCGGGCGCCCCGCCGCATCGCCTCCACGGCCAGACTCACGCTTCCCCACGCGGTCATGACCACCACGGGAAGGGTGCTGTCCATCGCCTGCAAGCGCGAGAGGATATCCAAACCCTCCTGGCCGGAGGTGGTGTCGCGCGCGAAATTCAAGTCCATGAGGATCAGGTCGAAATCTTTAGACACTACCGCGGTCATGATGCCATCGGGCGAGGTGGCGGACTCAGTTTGATAGCCCTCTGCCTTCAACAGCAGGCGAAGAGCCTCCAGGATGTCGGCTTGATCGTCAGCAATAAGGATTCTGGTGGTCCGATGAGTGCTCATATTCGCTCGGGCTAAACTCCATCATAGCATTGAATGATTTGGTCACTGGGTCATCGAGTCATTGAAAAAACGGATGGCTCGATGATTCAATGACTCAATCAGCAAATCACCCAATGATTCACTGACTCAATGATTCAGTGAATCAATTCCCCGCGATCCAACCGTCCGCCAGCTTTATGATCCGGTGACCGTATGCGGCGTTCGCTTCCGAGTGGGTCACCTGGATGATCGTCGTCCCTGCCTCGTTCAGCTTCTTGAATAACTCCATGATCTCTTTTCCCTGGCTCGAATGCAGGTTGCCCGTGGGCTCATCGGCAAGAATCAGTTTCGGCTTGGCGATCACGGCGCGCGCCACGGCGACCAACTGCTGCTGCCCGCCGGAAAGCTGGCTGGGAAAGAGATCCTTTTTCCCGACGATTTGAAACCTGTCGAGGGAATCGGCGACCAAAGCTTTCCTTTCCGAGGTTTTCACGTCGCGATAGGAAAGCGGCATTTCGAGATTCTCCGCTACGGTCAGGTTATCGAGCAGGTGGTATTGTTGAAAAACAAAGCCGATGTAGAGCTTGTTGAGCTCAATACGTTTCTTGGGATCCATCTTGTGAACCGGATGATCGAGAAAGAAGAACTCACCTTCCCAACCGCCATCGAGCATCCCGATGATGCTGAGCAGCGTCGACTTCCCCGCGCCCGACGGCCCCATGATGGTGATGAATTCGCCCTCTTTGATGTCCACATTGATGCGCCGCAGCACGTAATAGCGGCCTCCCGCCAAGGGATAATACCTGTCCAGATTCTGCGTTTTGATCATGGCGATGTCCCCTTAATTAAGCGATTTGGTGATGGTGTGATTGGGCAATTGAAAAACAAGGAGACTCCTTACCCTCGTTCAATCACCCGATGAACCGATCCGCCTCACCCCTTCGTCTCTTCCACGATTCTTCCGTCGAAGAGGTGGATGGTTCGATCCGCGAACTCGGCATAGCGAGGATCGTGCGTCACCATGCAGATGGTGGCTCCCTCCCGGTGCAGGTTGCGGAGCAATTCCATGACGGCCTCGCCGTTCTTCGAGTCCAGGTTGCCGGTGGGCTCGTCCGCCAGCAAGATGGAAGGCTTCCCCACCAGGGCGCGGGCCACGGCCACGCGCTGCTGTTGGCCGCCGGAAAGCTGCGCGGGATAATGTTTCATGCGATGCGACATTCCCACGCGCTCCAGCGCCTCCTGAACACGCTCGCGGCGCTCCGCGCCTGCCATGCCGCGATAAGTCAGGGGGAGTTCCACATTCTCATAGACCGTGAGGTCCCCGATCAGGTTAAATGCCTGGAAGATGAATCCAATCTCCCGGTTCCGGATGCGGGTGCGATCCGAAATCGAGAGGTCTTCGACGGGAGTACTATTCAGCGTATACTTTCCATCCGTGGGGGAATCGAGCAGGCCGAGGATGGAGAGCAAGGTGGACTTGCCACAGCCCGACGGGCCCGAAATGGAAAGGTACTCGCCCCGCCCGATGGCGAGGTAAATGCCGGCCAGGGCGTGTGTCTCCACCTCGTCGGTGAAGAAGACTTTGGTGACACCCTCCAAGTGGATCAGAGTTTGCCCTGACCCGTTTGACTTTCCGCTGCTCTGCTTTTGTTCCTTCGATTCCGATCCTGGTTCCATGATGTTCTCCTCAGTTCGATTTGTTCATTTCCTCATTGGGCCATTGCCACAGCTCTCAGCATGCAGCGCTCAGCTTTATGCTAATGCCCCAACCACCCCGCCCTGCGGGCTCCCCTCCTTAGCAAGGAGGGGACTCAGGGGTGGTGCTGACGGCTGATCGCTGATAGCTTTACTCGTACCTCAACGCTTCCATGGGCTCCACCTTTGTAGCCCGGCGCGCGGGGATGTAGCAAGCGATTAGTGACACCAAACATAACAGCAACGCCACCGCCGCATAGGTGAGCATGTCGGTCGAGGTGACGCCGAAGAGCTCGCTTTTCAGATAGCTCGTCAGCGCAAGCGACACGGCAATACCCGCGGCCAGGCCGGTCAGCGTCAACAGCAGACCTTGGCCCAGCACCAGCCGGAAAATGCTCACTCGCTGTGCACCCAGCGCCATGCGAATGGCAATCTCATGCGTCCGCTGACGAGTCGTATAAGCGATCACCCCGTAGATGCCCACGGCCGCCAGGATGAGCGCAAGCAATCCAAAGGCGCCTGCGAAGGTTCCGGCGAGCCGCTCGAAGATGCTCCCCAGTTGCATGCTGGACTTTAGGGTCGTGACGCCGAAGACGGGCAAATCGGCGTTGAGTTCATGGACGGTTCTTTCCACCGCCGCGGCGTAAGCCTGCGGATCGCCCGACACCCGCGCGTGGATGATCACCGGATCACGGTAGTCCTGGAATAGCGGCAGAAAAATGACGGGCTGCGGAGTATAAACCAAGCGGCGGTACTTACCGTTGCGAGCCACGCCGACCACCGTGAACCACTGGCCGCAGGCGTTGATCCTCTTGCCGATCGCGTCCTGACCCGGCCAGTATCGGTCGCAAAACTCCTGATTGACGATGGCTACCGGCTGCGACTTCTCGCCATCCTGTCCGGTAAAGTCACGCCCCGCGATGAGGGAAATCCGCATGGTCCTAAAGTAATTCGGGCCTACGTTGGCACGATCGATTTCCATCGATTCGCGGGGCTGGGGGACGTAACCATCAGGATCAACATAGGCGGTATGGAGAGTGAAGCTGAGCGGCGAGAAATCCGCCACGGTCACGGAGTCAACCCCGGGCAGGGCTTCAAGCTTCGAGAGCACTTGGCGGTGGAACTCGATGCCTTGAGCTTCCGAATAGCCGACGGGCTCGAGCTCATAGGAAGCCAACAGAACATGGTTGGGGTCGAAGCCTGGATCCTGGCGCTGGGCGTTCTGCAGGCTGCGGGTGAAGAGACCCGCACAGATCAGCAGGAGAAGCGAAAGGGCGATTTGCGCCACCACCAGCAGGCTCGAGAGCCGCGACTTGTGGGGCCCGCCCGACATACTACCCGCCTCCTCCTTCAGCGCCGCGATGGGGGCCAGGCCGGAGGTCCGCAGTGCGGGGAGGATGCCGAAAATAGTGGCGGTAAGAATTGCTAGGGCCATGGTCGCAAGGAGCACCGTACGGTCGACGTGGCCGTTGAGGGTGAGAGGAATACTCGTGGGCGGAAAGAAAGCCGCAAACGTCCCGGCCGTCCAGGTGGTGAGCACCATGGCGAGTGCGCCGCCCGCCAGGGCGAGCAAGAGGCTTTCTACCAGGAGCTGACGCACCAGCCGCCAGCGGCCGGCCCCCAGTGACAAGCGCAGGGCAACCTCGCGCCGGCGGGTCACGTTGCGCACCAGCAGAAGATTCGCCACATTGGCGCAGGCCAGCAACAGCAACACCGCCGCCAGCGCCAGAAGTATGGGCAGGCTCTTGTACAAATAGACGTTGGCTCCATAGGGCGAGCGCCAGAGCGGGTCCAGCGTGATCTGGTTGGGGCCGCGGTGCGAATTGGGGAATTGCTCGACGATCCTTTGCATCTGGAGGTTGAGTTCTTCCTCGGCTTGCCGGCGGTTGACCCCGGGCTTGAGCCTTCCGAGCACGTCGAGCCAAAAGTTGTCGCGTTCGCGAATCTGCTCTCCCCTGTAAACCAAGGAAGCCCAAAGGTCCGTTCGCAGCCCGGTCGAACATCCCTGAAAACCCGCAGGAGTTACTCCCACAACCGTGCATAGAGTCCGGTTGATCTGGATGGTCTTGCCGACAATGGACCGGTCCGCTCCGAAATGGCTCTGCCACAGGGCATAGCTGATCACCACTGACGGCGTGGTTCCGGGCTTCTCCTCTTCCACCGGCAGGAGGCCGCGACCGAGGATGGGTTTCAAGCCGAGCACCTTGAAATAATCCGCAGAGATGTACGCCGCGTAAATGCGCTCCGGCTTGCCCGTGCCGGTGAGGGACACGAAATCTTCGTGATACGCCAGGAGGCCGGACAAGCTCCGGGTCCTCGCGCGCAGGTCCGCGTAGTCCGGGTAGGAGAACGGCGGAGTGGGGTGTTCACTGATCTCCCCCCTCATCACTGCGACAAGATCACTGGTGCGAGAGACCCCCGGGATGGGAGTGAGCATCGTGGAGTTGATCCAACTGAAGATCGTGCTGTTGGCGCCGATGCCCAGCGCCAGCATCAGGACCACGAGGAAAGTGAAGCCGGGACTCTTCGCCATCATCCGCAGGCCGAACTTCAGGTCTTGGAATAAAGTATTCATTCGTATCCTCAATGTTGAGCTATCAGCTATCAGCTGTCAGCGTTCAGCTTTCAGCCACTGCGCATCGGGCTGCTCGGCCTTTAGCTGAGAGCTGATGGCTGACAGCTTCACTCATACCTCAGCGCCACCACGGGATCGACCTTCGTCGCCCGCCGCGCGGGGAAATACGACGCCAGCAATGTCACGCCAACGGCAACGAGGATGCTCGCCACATAACAAAGCGGATCCGTAGGCTTCACACCGTAAAGGAAACTCGACATCAGACGGGAAGCGGCAATGGCTCCGACCAGGCCGAGGGCCGCACCCACAGCACTCAAACGCAGGCCGCGGGCCAGGACGAGCCTCAAGACGTCGGCACGTCGTGCCCCCAGTGCCATGCGTATGCCGATCTCGTGGGTGCGCCGATTAACAAGGTAAGCCACTGCCGCGTAGAGGCCCACCGCCGCCAGAAACATCCCGAGGATGCTCAGGCTCGCGAGCAAGGAAGCCATCGAACGCTCCACGTTCAGAACGTCTCGCATATAGTCCCTAAAGGTCACCGCGTTTACGATCGGAAGGTGTTTATCGACGGCTGCCGTCTCTTTCAGAATGGTGGGGACAAGTGCGTGAGGATCGCCGGCCGTTTCCACAAACAGCATGCACTCCATCGAGAAGTTCTGCGTGAAAGGAAGGAACAGGTAGGGCTGGGCCGTTTCATGAAGGTCGACGTACCTTCCGGCCTCCACCACGCCCACAATCTGATAATTCTTCTTTTCAATTTGGATTGATCTGCCCACCGGGTCCTGGTCCGGCCAGAACTTGCGTGCCATGGCGTCATTGACGATGACGGAGGGCATGTTCGAGGGGGTGTCGAGCGCGTTGAACTCTCGGCCTTTAAGGATGTGGGCCCCGATCGTTCGGAAGAACTTCGGTGCAACAATGTTGTAGCGGATCTTGAAATGATCGGTTCCCTGGGGCGGCTCGACTCCGGGAATGATCACGGCCTGGGTTTCTCCTCCTTCGCTATCCGTCAAGGGAGGCCGCCGCGCATAGCTGGCGCTCACTACACCTGGTACGGATTCCACGCGAGCCGCCAAGGCAGGATAGAGAGTGGCCGCCTGACTCTCGTTGTAGCTGTAGAGGGTGGGCGGCGCGACGAAGAGCATGAGCACATTCCTCTTCGTGTCAAATCCGGGGTTGATGCGCTGGCTGTACAACAAACTGCGGAGCAACAACCCCGAACCGGCCAGCAGCACCACCGAGAGCGCGATTTCTCCTGACACCAGCAAGCTGCGCAACGGGAAGCGGCCCCTGACCGGTCCCCACTGGGGTTCCTCACCTTTAAGGACTCGAACCAGGTCACACCTCGCAGCAAACAGCCCCGGCGCCAATCCAAAGATAAGAGCCGTCAGCAATGAAACGGCCGCGCTAAACAGAAGCACCCGGCCATCGAGGGTAAGGTCGGTTGTCAACGGGAGGGAAACAAACGTGGGCACGAGCTTCATGAGCCACGACGCCAACAACACACCGAGGCCGCCGCCCGCCAGGGCAAGGAGAAGTCCTTCGGTGAGAAGCTGGCCGACCAAACGCCGCCGGCCGGCGCCCAACGCCAGGCGCATGGCGATCTCTCGCTGCCTCCGCTCAGTCTGCGCCAACAGCAGATTGGCCACATTGGCGCAGGAGATCAGGAGGACCAGGCCCACCATGGCCATCAGATAGAATCCCAGTTTGATACCTCCGTGGCGCACCTCGGAAGCAGGGTTAACAAGAAAGTTGACGTCCTGGTTGGTGGCGGGAGACGCGAGCGTGAGGCGTTTCGCAAGCGTCTGCAGTTGCGTGCGCGCTTCACTGAGCTGGGCGTCGGGGCGGAGGTGGCCGGCCAAGTAAAACCAGCGGTTGTCGCGGTCGGAGTAGGTTTGTTCTTCACCGGGAACCATGGTGGCCCAGCCCTCGGTCGTGACCCAAACGCCCGAGAACGAGCCTTGGATCAGCCCGTGAAATTCCTGGGGAGCGACGCCGACCACGGTGAATTCTTTGCCGCTGAGCAGGGTGGTCTTGCCGGGGAGAGAGGGATCTCCGCCGAAGTAGCGCTGCCAGAGAGCGTAGCTCACCACAACAGAGCGTCCCTCGGCAGCAGCTTGGTCCGGCTGCGGCGAAAAAGTGCGACCCAGCAGGGCCTTTACGCCCAGCGCCGCGAAGTAATTTTGTGAGACCACTGCGACTTCTACTTCCTGGCCTTGGCCGTTACCGCTCACGATTCCCCCGCGCGGGCCATAGGCCACCAGGTCGGAGAAAGCGCTGACTTCGTGGCGAATGTCAAGATAATCGGGATACGACGAGGCGTGATAATCAGGCTCTTTAGGCCAGTCCGTCTGGACGACGGCCAGGCGCGCCGGGTCCTTCACGGGCCAGGGCCGCAGGAAAAGTTGGTCCACGATGCTGAAGACCGTGGAGTTGGCCCCTATTCCCAGCGCCAACGAAAGCACCGCCACAGCGGAGATACCGGGATTTTTCGCCAGCATGCGCAGGCCATATCTCAAGTCTTGGAGTAACGTACCCATCATTGTCCTCGCCCGGGATGATTGACTCAGCTCTCAGCCATCAGCGTTCAGCTTTCAGCTACTGCCCCAACCACCCCGCCCTGCGGGCTCCCCTCCTTGGCAAGGAGGGGACTCAGGGGTGGTGCTGACCGCTGATTGCTGGTAGCTGATAGCTTTACTCATACCTTAGCGCCACCATGGGATCGACCTTCGTGGCCCGGCGCGCGGGGAAGTAACCAGCCAGGATGACCACAACGCAGAGCACGACGGTAGCGAGCGTCAGCGTCACGGTGTCGCGCGCGTCGAGCCCGAACAAGAGTTTCTGAAACAGGCGCACGGTGGCCAGCGACAGCGAGAGTCCAACCACCACACCTCCGGCAAGAATTGCGGCGACATCCCGCATCACCAGCCACAGGATGGAACTTCGCTGTGCTCCCAGCGCCATGCGGAGACCGAATTCCGGTTGCCGCTGGGTTACCAAGTAACTGAAGGTGCCGTAAAGCCCTATCATCGCTAGGACTAGCGCCAGCCCACCAAAGAATCCAGAAAGCATGGCCAGCACCCGCTCCTGGACCAGTGAGTCGGCCACCTGCTCGGCGAGCGTGTGGAACTCGACCGAACTCGCTTTGTCCACGCCGGCGACAGCGTTCTCGACGGAGCGGGCGAGCGCCGAGGGGCGCACGGCGGTGCGGAGCGCGAAGTTTCCCCCTATTTGAATGTCGGGCTGTTGGTTGATCGGGAGAAATGCTGTGGGATAGGTATCCTCACGAAGCGACTCGTACTTGGAATCCTTGACGACTCCCACAATCTGGATGGGCGGGCCAGCCTTCCCCGGAGCCTCATCAAGGCGGAAGGTCCTCCCCAGCGGGTCCAGGTTGGCGTAAAACTTCCGCGCCAAAGTCTGGTTGACAATGGCCACCCGGGGAGCGCCCTTCCCGTCCTGCTTATTGAAATCTCGTCCCGTCAGGAGAGGAATGCGCAGAGTTTCAAAGTATCCTGGTGAGATGGAGTTCAGGTAGGCGAGCGAGGCATCTCCCGTGGGCGCGGTCGGGGATTCGGCGTGAAGCCACTCGTTCCATTCAGATCCGCTGATGGGCGTGACAAAGAAGCGGCCAAGAGAGACAACGCCGGGAAGCGAGCGCAGCCGGAGCTCGATTTCTTGGTCGACCGCGAGTTGCTGCGCGACAGTCATGTTCGGGGCTTTAAGATTCACACCCACCAGCAGGACGTTGTTCCGATCGAATCCGATATCCAGCACGAGGAGTTTCACAAAGCTCCGCAGAAACAACCCCGCGGCGACCAGAAGCACAAGGGAGAGCGCCACCTGTGAGGCAACGATCCATCTTCCGAACCGGAAACGCACGCGGCGCTCACCTTCCACCGCCTGGCTGCCTTTCATCGCAGCAGTCAAAGACACCCGCGTGGCCCGGAACGCCGGGAATAGGCCGAAAAGCAGGCCGGTGAGGACCGCGATGGCGGCGGTGAATCCCAGGACGCGCGCGTCCAGGGAGAAGTCCAGGAACACTTTGCTATCGGCGGTCGAGATGTACCGCACCAGCAGCGCGTTTCCCCATTGCGCAAGCAGGATGCCCACAAGTGTGCCTGCCGAGGAGAGCAGGAGGCACTCGGTCAGCAACTGGCGAATCAGGCGCAGGCGACCGGCGCCCAGAGCCCTGCGCACGGCGATTTCATGGCTGCGGGTGACGGCGCGGGCCAGCATGAGGCTGGCGATGTTGGCGCAGGCAATGAGGAGCACGAGCCCGACCAGCCCCATCAGAATGTAGAGCGGCTGCTCGAATCGACTGCGAAGATAAGAACTTCCGGTGGCAGCGGGGGAGGTGACGAACACCCACTTAAGGAAATCACTTTGCATCTGCGAGTCCCAGGCTGGGGGCACGCTTTCGGCCAGAATGCGGGGCGAAAGCACCTGGAGGCGCGCCTTCACCTGCTCCGGGCTGAATTCCGGCTTGACGCGGCCGATGACGTTCAGCCACCACCAGGAACGCTCGACCAGCCGCTCTTGTTTTGCGTCATAGAGCGCGGTGGCGCAAATGGGGAGCGCGACGTCGAACTTCCCGCCGACTTCCACACCATAAAAGCCCGGCGCCGTGACGCCGACGATTGGAAAAGAATGATTGTCGAGCAAGAGGGTGCTGCCAACAACGCTCTTGGCTCCCGCGAAGTGCTCCTGCCAGAAACCGTAACTCAGCACGGCGGCGCCCGGGCAACCGCGCTGGTCATCGGCAACGGTGACCAGGCGGCCGGTGGCCGGACGAACTCCCAGCGTTCGGAAGAAGTCCCCGCTGACCCAAAGCCCATCAGCATAATGGACGGCGCCGCTTGGCGCGAGATTCAAGCGGGTGTTGCTCCACGCGAAAGCACCTGAGAAAACATTCTGGCGGTCTCGCAACTGTTCCCAAAGTGTATTCGTAAACGTGCTGCGAGGATCATTTCCCCCTTGCGGAGTTCGTATGCGAACCTGCACTAATTCCTGGGGCCGCTCGACCGGCAGGAACCGCAGCATGACGGCATTCAGCATACTAAAGATGGCCGTGTTGGCGCCGATGCCGAGCGCCAGCGTCAGCACCGCCACGGCCGTGAAGCCGGGATTCTTCGCCAGCATGCGCAAGCCATATCTCAAGTCTTGGAGTAACGTACCCATCATCGTCCTCGCTCGGGATGATTGACTCAGCTTTCAGCCATCAGCGTTCAGCTTTCAGCTACTGCCCCAACCACCCCGCCCTGCGGGCTCCCCTCCTTTGCAAGGAGGGGACTCAGGGGTGGTTCTGATCGCTGACCGCTGATTGCTGAGAGCTTTACTCATATCTGAGCGCCACCATGGGATCGACCCTCATCGCCCGGCGCGACCTCTTGGGGAATTAGTTCTTCGGTCAAGGCTTTTGCAGGTCAACAAAACCGCTCCGCCTCAAGAACCGGAGCATTTGTGTCTCCCGATCCGTTGGTTTGGAGTCCCCCAGCCAGTCCTTGAACCACCAATCCATGTAGTGGTTATATCCTTGGGCCTTCCAGTTCTCATTCAGGGCCAGATGCCGCTCCGTGTCATCGTATTGGCGCGTGATGTCTGCCACTTCCTCTTTGCTTAGCCTGTGATAGTTCTCGTAATGAATGACGCCAACTCCATTCAAACGCCCTTTCTGATACGGCGGTTCTTCGGTCGGATAGCCCAAGACCAGCGCCAGGATCGGGAAACAAGACGTCTGGGGCAAATCCAGGAGTTTCCAGACCCTCTCCATGTCTCCGCGATGAATGCCGTTGGTAATCAAGGAGTCGATGCCCAAGGACTTGGCGGCAATCGCGGCCGTTTGGGCGGCCAAGGCCGTGTTGATGCTGGCGGTGACAAACTTCTCGATGTTATCGGGAAAGTAGGAATACCCAAGAGACTCCGCACTGGCTTTCAGGCGGTTGAAATCCACGCAATAGAGAAGCATGCAGCTTCCCTGATACGTGCACACGGCCTTCATCTTGGCCCGGTCTTTCACGACCACAATGGAATAGCTCTGCATGTTCGACGCATTGGCGGCACGAATGCTGGCCTGCAGGATCGTTTGCACCGCCGATTCCGGTAGCGGCTTGTCCAGAAAGTTCCCATGAATGGTTCTCAAGCTCCCGATCGTTTTAATCGTTTCGTTCGCGGGAGGAGGCAGTCCGCCCGCCGAGTTCGTTTGAGGATCTGCCGCGCGCGAACGGGGAGCCTCCGGCCCCAGCAGCAACAGCCCTCCGCCCATTACGGCGCCTTGTTTGAGAAATGTTCGCCGATACGATTTCGTTTTCATGGAATGGTTCCTCCGCAGAATTTGTACGTAAGTCTCAACCTCACCTGCCGAGGCCGCAAAATACAGCTTGCACCGGCAGGCACTCAGCGTTCAGCTTTGCGCTCCTGCCCCAACTACCCCGCCCTGCGGGCTCCCCTCCTTAGCAAGGAGGGGACTCAGGGGTAGTGCTGACCGCTGACGGTTGCGTGCTTCACTCATATCTCAGCGCCACCATGGGATCGACCTTCATCGCCCGTCGCGCGGGTATGTAGCAGGCTGCCAGTGCGACCATAATCAATAGGCCCGCGACCGCGGCGAAGCTGAGCGGGTCATGGGCGCTGACCCCGAAGAGCATATTCGCCATGAGGCGCGTCAGCCCGAAGGCGGCCACCAGGCCGATGGCAACACCCACGAGCGCCATCTTCGCCCCTTCACCCAGTACCATGCGCAGCACATCCCGCCGCTCAGCGCCAAGCGCTATGCGGATGCCGATCTCATGGGTCCGCTGGCCGGCGAGATAGGAAATCACGCCGTAGATTCCCACACAGGACATGACGAGCGCCAACGCGGCAAAAATCCCAAGGAGAATCATGGAGAAGCGCCGCGCGGCGAGCGAGTCGGAAATAACTCCGTCCATCGTCTGCGTGCTGTACATCACCATCTGGCTGTCGATCTGGGACAAGGCACGGCGGATGTCGCTGACCTGTGCCATCGGCGGACCATTTGTTCGAACCGCAACCCCAACGCCTTTGGCCACCAACGGCATGAACTGATCCGGAAGCTGCCAAAGCGGCATATAGCACTGCGCCTGCACCGGTGAGGTCGAGTCCGTATCGAGGCCCCCTTGTTTCACGTGCCCAACTACGCCGGCGATTTCCGCCGTGGTATTAAAGATGTCGAAGTTGACCCGCTTGCCGATGGGGTCCTGATTGCCGAAATAGAGCCGGGCAAAGCGATCGTCGATGACGATGACCAACGGGGAATGTTCATTGTCTTGCGTCGTGAGGAAGCGGCCGCGCTCGAGCGGAGTCTTCATGACCTTCAAATAGTCCGGCTGAACAAGGTAAAGTTGGGTCACTTTCATCTCGGCTTGGGAGGGGGGTTTAGGCTGGCCTTCCAGCCAGAACGGCAGATCGGAATCGCTGCCCATGGGCACAGATCCCGCCGTAACGGAAACTGCCTTAATCCCGGGAATGGCAGCAAGGTTGTCGTGGATATGGCGCCAAGTGCTTCGAATGACATCCGGGGAGCCGATGGGCGGAGACGACGTGTAAAAGGTCAGCACGTTGTGGGGATCGAATCCGGGATCGACTCTCCAGAGTTTGGAGAGGCTGCGAATCATCAGTCCGGCGCCGGCCAGCAGGACGAGCGCCAGCGCCATTTCCACGACCACGAATACGCTCTGGGCGCGATGCCGCGCGCCGCTCACCCCCCGCCCTCCTTCCCGGAGCGTTTCATGAATATCATGTTGCGAATTCTTGAGGGCCGGCGCCAAGCCAAACATTATTCCCGCCAACACGGAAGCGGCGAGCATGAACAACAGCACTCGCCCGTCGAGCTGAACTTCCTCGGCTCGCGGCAATGCCTCGGGCAAGACTTTGAGCGCCCCCTGCAGCCCCCAAGAGGCAAGCAGCAAACCCAGGCCGCCTCCGGCCAGGGCGAGTAGGAGGCTTTCGGTCAGAAGCTGCCGGATGACGCGGCCGCGGCTCGCGCCCAGCGCGGAGCGGATGGCGAACTCATGGGTGCGGCCTATCGACCGCGCCAAGAGGAGATTCGCGACGTTCACGCAAGCGATGAGGAGAACAAAACCTACCGCAGCCAGCAACACCAGCAGAAACGGCCGGATGTCGCCCACCAGGTTTTGTTTCAACGGAACCAGTGTGATGCCCGTGCCTTTGTCGGCTTCGGGATACTCTTCGGCCAAGTGCCGCCCGAGCCCCTCCATGTCGGCAATCGCTTGCTCGAACGTGACGCCAGGCTTGAGCCTCCCGACCGCGTTCATCCCCATGCTGGCTCTACGGTCGCGAAACGTGGGGTCGTTCCACTGGCCGATGGGAGCATACACGTCGCGCCGTGGGAAATAATGGAAGTCCACCGGGATCACGCCGACGATGGTGTACGCCGTGCCATTGAGTGTGAGCGACTTTCCCAGAGCTTCCGGGGAGGAGCCAAACTTGCGATTCCACAAGCCGCCACTGATCAGCACCACCGGCGCCGCGCCCACCTGATCCTCTTCCGGACTAAATATCCGGCCGATGACCGGTTTCACGCCCAGTAGCGGGAAAAGGCTCGCGGAGATCATCTCCGCCGGCACGCGTTCGGGCGCGCCCATCCCCGTCAGGTTAAAGTCGTCTTCCCGATAGGCGGCCAAGGCGGAGAACGAACGGTTGTCGCGTACCCAATCCAGGAAATTGGGATAAGAAGTAGTTGAGTTCGGGAACTCGGGTGTCCGCGAGTAGAGCGCCATGAGCCGGTCGGGCTGCCAGTAGGGCAGCGGGTTGAGCAGCACGCCGTTCACAACGGAGAAAAGCGCGGTGTTCGCGCCGATTCCCAGCGCCAAGGTAATAATCGCCACCACCGTGAAGCCGGGGTTCTTCGCCAGCATGCGTATACCGTAGCGGAGGTCCTGCATGAGTGTCGTCATTCCGCACCCCCCTCAACACCTAGAACGAGCAGCGTGGCGTCGTCGTTCCAGCGATCGGCGTTAAATTCGCGAACTGCGGCCAGGATCTTGGGCAAGAGGGTGTGGGGTGAGAGGGAACGATGCGTGATGGCCAGGTCGAGCAAGCGATCCTCCTGGAACTCTTCTCCAGCCGGGTTCGTGGACTCGGTGATGCCGTCCGTGAAGAGGATGAGCCGATCGCCCGGAGCGAGTTCCACCTGCCCCTGTTGGCAATCCCAATCTGCAATCATTCCCAGGACAGGCCCGCCCTCTCGCAGCCGGCTAGAGGAGCCGTCACACCGAACGAGGAAGGGAGGGTTGTGCCCCGCGGTGACGTACACCAGGCGCCGCGCGGGCGCGTCGAGAAGGCCGTAAAAGAAGGTGATGAAGCGATCCTCTCCGACATGAGGCAGAGTGGCTCGGTTGACCCGGGCGCAGAGGTCCGAGGGCTGCACTTGTGGCCCCGCGTAGCCGCGGACTGTGGCTTGCAGGTTCGACATCAGCAGAGCGGCCGGAACACCTTTGCCGGCAACGTCGGCGATACACACACCCAGCGACTGCTCGCTGAATTTCAGCACATCAAAATAGTCGCCGCCCACACTGCGGGCCGGCAGCCAAAAGGCGGCGACTTCGTAGCCCGCCACCTGGGGGACCTCCGTCGGCACCAGGCGCTCCTGAATCTGGTGGGCTTCCTCAATTTCCTCCTGGCGTTGGCGGAGTTCGCGCAAGGTCCGTTGTGCCTGCAAAGCGCCCTCTGCTTGCTTCTGCCGCGCCCTCCGGCGCATCCGGCCCAATTCAATCTGTTTGCTGAGAGTTTCCAGCAGCCGGGTGTTGTCCCAGGGCTTTTGGACGAAATCGCCCACGCCGTGCTGCATGGCTTCTACAGCAACATCAATGCTGCCCCAACCGGTCATCACGACAATGGGCAAGTCACCCAGCGCTTCAAGGCGGGCCAGAAGATCCAGTCCCTCCCGGCCGGAGGTCGTGTCGCGGGCGTAATTCAGGTCCATCAGGAGCAGGTCGAATTGGTTTCCGCCAAGCGCCTCCAGAATCGCTGCCGGCGAACTAACCGTGTGGACCTGGTAGCCGTGGTTCCGGAGCAGCAGATCCAGAGCTTCCAGCACGTCCGGCTGGTCGTCGGCGATCAGGACCCGGGCTTTGGTCGCGCTTTCCACAATCGCAGCCTCTCTGACTATCGGGTGATCGGGAGATCCGGCGATCGGATGAGCAAGTGATCCGGCAACAGAGTTCTGTTCATCCGATCTCCCGATCATCTGTTCACCCGATCATCGGATCACCCGATTACTTCACTCCAGCCGGATGCGGTTGAAGGCATCCCAGGCTGACATATCGGAAAGGACAACCTTATCCCCAGGCTGCAATCCGCTCAGAATCTCAACGGAGTTCACCGAGGCGCGCCCCAGTTTCACCTGCGCGCGATTGGCGCCCTTGCCGTCCTCCTCGATCTTGAAGATGCCCACTGTGCTGTTGGGTTGACCGAAAGCGGGACGGCCGACGTAGATCACATCCTTCAGGTTCTCGAGTTCGATGGTGCCTTCCACGCTCAGGTCGGGCACAGCGCCTTTGGGCAGCGCCCCATCCAGTTTGACGTCGACGGTGCGAGTTCCGTTTATTACCGAGGGGTCAACCCGCATCACGTGGCCGGGAATAATGCCGTTGCGCGTATCGATGGAAGCCGGTTGGCCGATTTGAATGTCCTTGGCCTGCGTTTCGGGGATCTTCAGTTGGGCCTTCAGGTGCGTGGGCTGCGCCACCTTGGCGAGAATCGTTCCGGCAGTCACCCGCTGGCCGACTTCCACGGAAAGCTCCTGTAGAACCCCTTCCGCGCCGGCATGCACGCGCAGAGACGCGAGCTGGCTTTTCTTCAGCTCGTACAGGGCATGCAACTGCTCGACGCGCGCCTGCTGCGCATCAAGCTGAGCCTTCACAGAAGCCGCGGTCACGGCCAGGCGCTGCTTTTCAATGTCGCTACGCGTGGCAAGCGCTTCGGCCTTGGCGCGCGTGACCTTGGCGTTCAGCTCCGAGCCCAAACCGAGCTTGGCGAGTTCCGCGTCCTTTTCAGCGTTCAGTTTGGCTTCGGTGAAGTCCGATTGCACCGTCGCCGCCGCGGCTTTTTGGTCGAGAAGCAGGCTGTCGAGTTGCGCCTTCAAACTCTTGGACTGCGCCTCGGCGGCTTTCACCTGCCACTCGGCGTCGAGCGCGGCCTGTTCCTGCTCGGGATTGCTCAACTCGATGATGGTCGTGTTGGCCTCGACTAGCGTACCCGGCAGAATGGACCTCCGCACCACGCGCCCGTCAGTGATGGCGGGAATCCAGAGGATTTCTTCCGGAACGAGGCTGCCCAGCCCACGCACCTGCAAAAGCATGGGACCGCGCTTCACCGTGTCGACCCACACGGTAGCCTTGTCCACACTTGGGGCGGCGGGCTTAAGACGCGAAAGACCCAGGGTCACCGAGCCGACCGCTAGTAGGCCGACGACCACATAGACCAAACGGCGGATGCGCCGTTTACGAATTGCGGACTCACGTGGAATATCCATTTTGCATCTCCGACGTGGAACAAGCACGGGGCATACCATTAACTCAACTTATGTAACAATAAGCCTTATAAAGGGTTAGGTGCCCAGAACCAGGAGTTTATACCGCTCGGTAGTGTTCGATTATGGGATTGGGCTTGACGATAATGAACAGGACACAATGTCAGATTTCCCCTGGACCTCGGCAGGAAACCGAGTTCCGGGAGGGGGCAATGGGGGAAGCCGGTCTGGGGCTCGATTTTCGAGTTCCTGGTGTAGGATGGGGGGAGAGGATCCATCCCATGCTCCGGCTCATCTCGCTTGTGCTGATGTTCTATTCTTACTTCCTGATCCAAACAAGTCTCCCCAAGCTCCCCCCATGCATCCCCACGCACTTCGATGCTGCTGGGAATGCCAATGGCTGGGGAAGCCCCAACACGCTCTGGTTTCTGCTGGTCGCACAGGTCGTTACCGGAGCAGTCTTCCTGGTCGTCCCTTATATGGGACGACGGTTCCCCGGGACCGTTAATCTCGGAACGCGCCGCCTGAGCGACTACACTCCCGCCCAGCAGGCGCGCATCCTACCCCTGCTGCACGACATGATGGCGTATATGAGTATCCTGATGAACCTATTCTTCGTCTTCATGCTGCAGCGAGTCATTCACGCCGCGACCCAACCTCACCCTCAACTGCCCGCGGCGTGGCCTTTGGGACTCCTCCTCGGCACTTCGTTGTTGGTCACTCTATACTACCTGCGGAGGATTACCCGCACGGCGAAGGAAGAAGGCCCGACTTAGCACCTCACATCGGCCCATCGGCTGATCGGGTCATCGGGTCATCGGTGATTGAGCGAATGCCAAGAATCTCTTCGATTTTCAATCATTCAATCACTCAATCGCGCCATCGCAAAATGTCTCAGTCGCCCGATCAACCGATCTCCAGATCATCCGATTCCTCAATTCGGCTTTCAGCCACTGCTCGCCGGGCTGCTCGGTCTATAGAGGCTGGGGAAAAGGCTTCCATGCTGTCATCCTGAGCCCTTTGCTGTCATCCTGAGCGGAGCGAAGGATCTCGCTCTGCGTATTTTCATGGCAATGCGAGATTCTTCCTTCGCTTCACTCAGGACCGCCTGCGGCTCCTCAGAATGACAGTCCCGGAGAGTTTTTCCGCAACCTCTATAGCCGAGTGCTAATAGCTGATCGCTGACTGCCTCATTCATACCTCAGCGCCACCATGGGATCGACCTTCGTGGCGCGGCGGGCGGGAACGAGGCAGGCCACGAGTGTGACGGCAGCCATCAGGAGCGCCACCCCAACGTAGGTCGGCGGATCCGTAGCCCTCACGCCGAAGAGAATGCTGGTGAGGTAACGGGAAAGAGCCCAAGCCCCCAACAATCCCACGACCACACCGGCGATGGCCAAGCGCAGTCCTTCCCACAGCACCATGCCGAGGATTTTGCCGACGTCGGCGCCGAACGTCAGACGGATGCCAATCTCCCGCGTACGCTGGGAGACAGAGTAGGATACGACTCCGTAAATACCGACCGAAGCAAGCACCAGCGCTACGGCTCCGAACAGCGCGAGAAGCAGGGCCAAAAAGCGCTTCTCACGTGAGGAGTCTGAGACCAATTCCTGCAGAGTCTGGACGCCGTACCATGGCAAGTCCTTATCCAGACCATGCAGGGCGTTGCGGATGCCGGGCACCTGCCCTTGCGGATCATTGGCGGCCCGCACCACCAGGACCAATTCAGAGGACGCATTTTGTGACTCGGCATAATAGGCTTCGGGAATAGCGGGCTCAGCCAAACCGAATTGCCTGACGTCGCCCACGACACCAATGACGGTGATCCATTTGGAGTCAGGGTCGTTTTGTTTGAACCGCTTGCCGACGGCGTCCTGATGGGGCCAGAAGCGATGTGCCATGGTCTCATTGATGACGGCGACGAGTGGCACTTCGGGCGTGTCCGTCTCGGCCACGTCGCGGCCGCTGAGCAGCGGAATGCGCATGGTCCGGAAGTAGTTCGGTGTGACGGTACACGACTCCACCAGGGGGCTGGACCACATGTTTTTGGGCGCCGGCTGGCCTTCAATGATGATGGCGCCGTTGCTGCCCCCCTCGAGCGGCAGTTCCGACGCCGCCCCGGCGGAAACCACTCCCGGCAAGGCCTGCACGCGGTCGATCAGGCTCCTATAGAAGGCCTTCTGCTGGGGTTCTTTCGGATAGCGCGAATCCGGCAGGGAAATCTGTCCCGTTACCACTTGGCGCGGGTCAAAGCCGAGTTCGACGCCCAGCAAGCGGATCAGGCTCCGGGTGGCGAGGCCCGCGCCGACCAGCATCACGAGAGCAAGAGCAATTTCCACGGTCGCGAGCAGGCCGCGCGAGAAGCGGTGCGACGCCGCCACCGCGGAACCGCTCTCCTTGAGCGTGTCGTTGAAATTCACGCGCGTGGCGTGCAGAGCGGGAATCAGCCCGGCGAGCGTCCCAGTAACGAACGCAATGAGGAAAGTGAAAGCAAAGACGCGGGAATCGAGGTGCACGGAGACCACCTCGGGGATGTAGCCGGTGGGCGCCGCGTGGAGGAGAAGGCGCAGCGCGGCAATGCCGACGATCAAGCCCGCCACTCCGCCCAACAGAAACAGCAGGATGCTCTCGGTGAGCAGTTGGCGCAGCAGGCGCCGGGCGCCTGCGCCGACGGCGAGCCGAACGGCAATCTCGCGCTGGCGGCCCACGGATTTGGTGAGCAGCAGGTTGGCGACATTCACGCAGGCAATCAGCAGGAGGAAACCCACCGCAGCAAAAAGCACCCACAGAACTTCGCTGACATTACCCGTCAGTTGCTCGTGCAGGCTCCTGACCCGTGCGATCACGCCCGAGTTGGACTGCGGATACTGCTGGGCGAGCTGGCCGGAGATCGTCACCATCTCGGCGGCGGCCTGGCGGAGCGTGACGCCTTGCTTCGTGCGGGCCAGCACCCAGAACCAGTGGTTCCCGCGCTCGGTTTTCCATTTTGGCGCGTCCATGGTTATGGGCGTCCAGAATTGCGGATTGCGTCCCCAGACGGTCGGAAATTTCAAATCCCGGGGCATGATGCCCACCACGTCGTAGGCCTCGCCATCCATCGTGACTTTGCTTCCCACGATGTTCTTCTGTCCGCCAAAGGTGCTCTGCCACAGTCCGTAGCTCAAGATGACCACGTGATTGTGCCCGGTTGGACCCTCGTCCGGTGAAAAGCTCCGGCCGAGCTGCGGCTGCACGCCGAGAACCTGAAAGGTGTTGGGCGATACCGAGAGGCCGCGGAGCTGCAGCGGCTCGCCGGAGCCGGTGAGCGTGGCCCCCGCGACGGTGATGGCCGAAATACCCTCAAAGCTATGGTTCATCGCCTGCCAGTCCCGAAAGTCCGGGCCGGTGTCGGGAAACAGGCCTCCAGGACCGCTGGGTTCCGTCACCCAGATGACGGCCAAGCGATCCGGGTCGGAATATGGCAACGGTTTAAGCAAGACGGCATTCACCACGCTGAAGATTGCGGTGTTGGCCCCGATGCCGAGGGCGAGGGTGATCACCGCCACGGCGGTGAAACCCGGATTGCGGGCGAGCATCCGCAGACCGAAACGGACGTCCTGCACCAAGTACTCAAGCCAGTTCCATCCCCACATGTCGCGACTCTCCTCTCTCAGCGCCAAATCGTTGCCGAAGCGGCGGCACGTTGCAAAGTGAGCTTCTTCGGACGACAAGCCGCGCTCGATTTCTTCCCGCTCGCGCCATTCGCGGTGCAGGCGCATCTCTTCGTCCAGGTCAGCGTCGAAGCGCTCCCGGCGGAGCAGCATCCCTAGCCGCCTAGCGAGTGCGCGAAACCAATCCATGGCGCTCCCTCCTTTCACGCTGTCTGAATGACCCGGGCAATTGCCTTCACCACCCGCTCAAACTGCGAGACCTCAACCTCCAACTGTTTCCGCCCCAGCGGGGTGAGCCGGTAATAGCGCGCCCGACGATTCCCGGCCGTGATGCCCCACTGGGCAGTTACCCAGCCCTTCACCAACATGCGCTGCAGCGCGGGGTAGAGCGAGCCCTCCTCCACTTGCAGGACCTCGTCGGAAACCTGCTGGATCCAGTTGGCGATCTCATAGCCGTGCATTTCGCCGCCACGCGCCAGGGCTTTGAGGATTAACAAGTAAAGGGTCCCGGGCGGAATCTCATCCTGGTGCATCCCACTGCCTCCTTGACATAGTTAGACTATGCCAGCGCCCAAAAGTTAGCAAAGGCTCGAAGGTTTTTCAACTCCTTCTTGGCTTTAGGTTCCCTTTGCGGGGTGGCCCGACGTCGTCACCTTGCAGTTGGCCAGCGTCATGCCTTGACCTGCTCCGCCACTGCCCAAGCCAAGAAGATGGAGGCAACCTGCCTACCAGATCATAAGTGGCCTTATAATGAGAACGTATCCCCACCGCAATCGTGGGGGTGCCTGGTCTTAGGCCCGTGGGCTGACGGTTAAGGCGGCTCGGCCTGAACAAGTGTTAGACCTTGGGGGACTACAAGCTTAGAATCAGGGCATGCATTTTGAATGGGACTCTGCCAAGGCTGCGAAGAACCTCCGCAAGCATCGGGTTTCGTTTGAGGAAGCTTCGAGTGTTTTCTATGACCCGTTGGCAGTGACAGGCGCCGACCCCGACCATTCGGAAGGTGAGGAAAGGCTGGTCACCTTTGGCATGTCGTCGGCAGGCCAGCTTCTGGTTGTATCCCATACTGAGCGTGGTGAAGCAATCCGGGTCATCAGTGCTCGTATTGCAACTCAGCCTGAAAGGCGCATTTATGAAGAAAGTTAAGTCCACATCCGATGAACTTCGCGCGGAGTACAAACGCTCTGACTTCAAGAAACTCGAGCGCGGTAGATACTACGAGCGGATTAGGGCAAGCTCGAACGTCGTAGTGCTTGATCCTGAGGTTGCGGCTGTCTTCCCAAACTCCGCCGCTGTCAATAAAGCGCTGCATTCTCTGGCCGAAGTGGCTAAGAGCGTATCGGGTCGAATCTCCGGTTCCAGCCGGCCCGCCCGCCTTCGGCGCTCCGGCGGCTGAGCTTCGGCGTTAGACTGGCCGCGGGTGGCGCCGACATCCCGCCTTGCGGGACCGTTAAGAAGCCAGGACAGGCCAGGGTTAGGACACGTGGACAGAGATGTTGCGCGTGTTGCCGGAGCGCATACATGAAAAGCAATGTATGCGCCACCCGCGTACTCTCATTGCGCGGGCTCGTCTTCCACCGAAGAGCCCACGGACAGAAAGGCGCTGTCCGTGGCTACCCGCTCGCGCCACTCGCGATGCAGGCGCATCTCTTCGTCCAGGTCGCGGTCAAACTCCCTCCGCCGTACCAGCATCATCAGCCGTCGCCCGAATTGGCCTAACCATTTCATCGGTTTGTTTTAATCGCGGGTGGCTCCGGCATTGCCTTTCATGTCGGCGACCGCCGAACAGAGGATAGCGCAGCACCAAACCCGAGGATGCAGGAGACTGACATGGAAAAGACAGGGGAAGCGATTGAGTTCGTCATGAGCCGAGGCTACTCTCGATTGGCTGCGGAGAGCATCGTCGAGGAGTGGGGCGCGGAGCAGATTCTGACAGATAAGGCCAACCTCGGTCCAGACGACGATGACGAATCGCATGCCAAGGCGGGCAATCCGAAGAATTCACCCCTGGCTGACCTGCTCATCGCCAACCGGGGATAAAGCTTGCCTACCGTGGCAGGTTCCCCACTGCGCGGTCGGCATCAGGGCCGGGCGATTCCCCCCGCTTGGGCTCCTTCCAACCCGCATCGTTAACGCAAGAAAACGGCAGCCGCAACAATGGCCGCCAAACCTAACCAAAGCAACAAGAGTCTCAAGCCGCTGCCCTTCGGGGATGGCCGGGCAGGAGCGGGGGCGGGAGCGCCCGTCCTGCCTTGCCGCCTGCGCTCGAAGCCGACCTTGCGGGTGGCACAATCGGAATTCGAGGGGCGGCGGACATGGTGGGTGCCATATCTTCCCGGCTCGCCCGTGAGCCTGTCTATCAGGGCGTAGTAGCGGGCCTTGGCTTCCCTTCGCTCGGCGGCCTTCTCGGCGAATTCCACTTCCTGGCACGCCCCGTCCAGGGCGAGCGCATCTTCGTTGGCCAGGGCAAGCTCCCTGATTACGTCGCCCATGCAGTTTTCCTTTCCCGGTCAGGTTACTGCTCTTCAATTTTCTCTTTCAGGTGCTTTGCGATAGTCCCTGCAATCCTCAACTGAAGGTGCTGCTCAGGGTGATTGTGCCACATGTACCCAAAAGACAGTGTCGGGTCCAGGCAGAAGTTGTATCCCCAAACGATTGTCTGGTCCTTGGCGTTGACTATGATTACGCTGTCGTGCCCTTTGCCCTGGTAGCGGAGCTGAGATTCTTTTTTGGCAATGAGCACGAAGTCTGCATCTGCCGGACTCGACACCACGGTCACCGGCACTGCTTTCTTCTCAATAGCGGTCACCAGGGCGTTGCCAAATTCGTCCTGAAGGTCGATGTAAAGCTTCGAGCCCTTGGGGATTGCCGACCCCTGGGCGAATGCCGGGCATAGGACGACCAGGCCCAGTATGATTGCCAGGATTGCTTTTCTCATGTTAGTTTTTCCTCGCCGCACTGAGATACAATACGCATAAAGTCGCTTTCTCCGAGAATGCGGATAGGCTGACCCTGACCTATGAGCTGTTCGGCCCTCACGTGCTTTTTGCTCTTCTCGTGGCCAGCAAGTTTCCGTAAGTCCTGGTCGCCCACTACCAGCAGCGTCGTGTGCTTCGTGACGCCGCCATCGACGCGGCATCCCGCTGTCGCAGCCGCATCCGCCGCTTCACGGCGAAGAATTGACAATGACCCGGTAAACACAAGAACTTCGCCAAAAAGCTCGCCATCTGGATTTCCGTTTCTCTCATGGCGACCTCTTGGGTCTGAGTCAATCGGCTGCACCACTCTAACCAACCACTGCTCAAGGCTGAGACCTGTATCGGCAATAGCGCGAAGAAGCAGCACTCCGGCACACCGGGCATCTTCGAGTGCATCATGCGCTCGGTAGTCAATACCGAAATGTGCTGCTACGTTGGAGAGCCCGTATCCCGACTTGGAGAACTCCGGCCACGCCCTCCTGACCACCCTCGCCGAATCGAGCCATGTGCATTCGCATCTGGTCAAACCAGAGCGGTCACACGCCCGTGCCAAGGCCAGCCGGTCGAAGGGCGTATGGCACACCACGATTCTGTCCTGCAATCGAGAGGCGACATGTGGAAGAACGTCTCTCCACTTCGGAGCATCTTTAACCCGATGCTCATCGATGCCATGTATGGCTACATTGATAGCATCGAACTCGTCTTCCGGGTTTACGAGGGATATCCATGTATCTGCCAACCTGCCATCGCGAAAAGATGCAATGCCAGCTTGGCAGATGCTTGACAAATCCGCATTGGCGGTTTCAACGTCAAAAGTCACGAAATCCGTGTCCGTCCCTCCTCACCCACAATATACCTCTGCCAGCGGAGAAACATGGGAAAATCTTTGGGTCCAACATTGGGTCCAACATCCGTGCGTTTTCAAGTAGTTTTCAGGCGATTTTCAGAGCTAAGCGGTGCCGAATCAACGAGAGCGGGTAGCCACGACGAGCGTTCTTCTCGTCGTGGGCTTTTGGAAGGATTTCGGCCTTGAAGGACATTCGACCTCGACGAACCCACGGCAAATCGCAAAACGGATTTGCCGTGGCTACCACGCGGGTGGCGCATACATGGCGTCTTGTGCCATGTGTGCGGGGCTTGGGGCTACAGCAGGTTGCGGAAAAACCCGTCGGGACTGTCATTCTGAGGAGGTCGCCGCGGCGACTGACGAAGAATCTCGCACTGCCATGAAAATGCGCAGAGCGAGATCCTTCGCTACGCTCAGGATGACAGCGAAGGGCCGAGGATGACAGCAAGCGTAGCGCAGACCTCCGCCTTTGAGGTCCACGGTTCTTCCTCAGGTTCACGCTTCCGAATCCGAGGGCAGGCCCCCGTCGTTGGGATTCGTGGTTTTTCGCCCGAAGAGTCGCCCCGATGCATCGGGGCGCTACGCCCGCTTCCGTTCCCTCTATCGCCTAGATGATCTGGTCGTAGATTTCCCGGCGGTGGCCCACCAGTCGCACCCTCAGCACTTTCTTCTCTCGGTCGGCCTGGTAAACGACCCGATAATCACCAACGCGCAGCTTGTGTAGACCAGAGAAGGGTCCGGTGAGGGATTCGGGCTTAACGGAGTCAAAATTCTCGGCGAGCCAACGGAGCCTTTTCAGCACACGGTCAGCGACAACTTGGTCAAGCTTGGCAAAGTCCTCGGCCGCTCTGGGACGAAACTCGACTTGATACATCTACCAATCCAAACCCCGACGGCGAGCCACTTCGGCCGCAGGAATATTCTGGCCCTCCTCTTGAGGCTCCTGAAGTTCCGTCCGAAGGCGTTCCCGGATCTCGGGCCGCAGAGCGAGACCCGCATCGGGGTCGCTAAAAATCTCGCGCAACTTTTCCTCCACCACTTCGCCGATGACCGCCCTCAGCTCTTCAACCGAAAGGTCCTTGACCGTTTGCATAGTCAATCTCTCCCATCCGTATTCTACACCTCCGGTGCACCATCAACAAAGCAAGCGTAGCGCGGACCTGTCATTGAGGTCCGCGGCTTTTTATTGTCAATCGGGGACGAACCGCAGACCTCCAAACGGGTCTACGCTACTCGCGGGTGGCGCATACGTTGTCTTTCATGTATGCGCCCATCAACATGAGAGACTAAGCTGCTCGCGTGTCCCACACCGCTCCCCGGGCTGACTTCATCAACAAACTTCTGACTCATGACACCCGCGGTTGACTGCCGTCATGCCTTGACCTGTCCGGCCACCGCTGCGGCGAATTCCTCGGTGGTATTTTTCCCGCCCAGGTCGGGCGTGCGCACGCGGCCCTGACCCATCACGGCCTTGAGTGCATTCATCACTCGATCCGCCGCGTTTATTTCGCCCAGGTGTTCCAGCATTAGCGCGGAGGCCCAGATGGCCGCCGTGGGATTGGCAATGCCCCGCCCCGCGATGTCCGGAGCGCTGCCGTGCACGGGCTCAAACAGGGCCGGACCGCGGCGCTCCCCAGGGTTCAAATTCGCGCTCGCCGCGAGTCCCAGGCTGCCCTGCAAGGCGCCGCCCAGGTCGGTGAGGATGTCAGCGAAAAGGTTCGAGCCCACCACCACATCCAGACTCTCCGGGTGGGTGATCATGCGCGCGGCGAGCGCGTCCACGTGGTAGCTGGCCACGCAGACCTCGGGATATTCGCGCGCCACTTCCTGCACGACTTCATCCCACAGCACCATAGTGTATTGCAGGGCATTGGATTTGGTGGCGCTGGCCAGACGCTTGCGCGGCCGGCGTCGCGCCTGCTCGAAGGCATAACGGATCACGCGCTCGACGCCCCTCCGCGTGAACACCGCGTGCTGGATAGCGACTTCATCCGGCGTGCCCCGCTTGAAGCGGCCGCCCAGCCCCACGTATTCGCCTTCGGTATTCTCGCGAACAAAGAGCATGTGGATGTCTTCCGCGCGCTTGCCGCGCAAAGGCGGCTCGAGTCCGGGCAGGATCTCCACGGGGCGCAGATTAACGTAGAGATCGAAGCCGCACCGGATGCGGAGCAAAAGGTCGCGGAGCGAAATGTGGTCGGGAACCGTGGGGTGCCCTATGGCGCCGAGCAGGATGGCGTCGAAGGGGCGCAGCGTTTCGAGCCCGTCCGCGGGCATCATCCGACCGGTGCGCAGATAGTATTCGCACCCCCAGTCGAACGGGTCGAAGGAAAGGGCGAATGCTTGGGCAGCGGCGTGGAGAACCCGGACGGCGGCCGGGATGACCTCCTTGCCAATTCCGTCCCCGGGAAGCAGCGCCACGTGATAGGTTTTCATGATGGATGCGATTCTACACTCGATCCGCGTGGGGAAAAACTGGGTAGTGGGTCACTTTGGTTTTTTGTAGCGGCGGTCTATGACCGCCGGCTTTTGATTCAGTAGATTCCGGCGCTCATAGAGCGCCGCTACAGCAAACTGACCCACTACCCCCGGCGGAGGCAGCACCGGACGCCGCCAAAGCCTGCCCGATTTCAGATGCCGGGTGTACAATCCACTCTCATTTCCATCCAGGAGATAAAGCTCTATGCAAAAGCACAGCAAGCGCGCGGGAGGGATTTTTGCTGGACCGATTGCGGCAGTCCTCGCCATATCCTCTCTTGGGCTCAGCCTCGCCCGGGCGGACGGACTGCCGGCCGCGGGGTCCGATACCCGGTGGACCGTTGACGACTTCATCGCGCCGGAGCAGGCGGACGGATTCCGAATTTCTCCGGACGGCCAATGGGTGGTGTGGGTGAAGACAGTTCCCGACGCCGACAAGGACGAACGCGTCTCGCAGCTCTTCTTGAGCAGCCTGAAGGAAAGGAACGAAATTCAACTCACGCGCGGCTCGAGCAAAGACGAGGCTCCCCGCTGGTCGCCGGATGGCCGCCTGGTGGCGTTCCTCAGCGACCGCCCGCTACCCAAGGCGGCGAAAAATGAGGCTCTTGCAGCCGAGTCATCCAAGCCCCAACTCTGGCTGATCAATCCCTTCGGGGGCGAACCCTGGCCGCTCACGCGCTCGGAGCGCGGGGTGAAGGATTTCAATTGGATCAACGCCGACACGATTCTCGTTGCCGCTGAGGAAGACCCCTCACTCTACGAGCGCAACTTGAAAGAGAAGAAGGACGACTCGCGCACCGTGGACGATGCTGTCCACACGCCCCCGGTGCGGCTTTTCAGGCTCCAGGTGAAAACCCTGGAAGTGTCTCGCTTCACGCGCAACGACGATTGGATCGAACGCCTGGCCGTTTCGCCCGACGGAAAGAAAGCCGTGGCCGTGCACCAACGCAGCTTGAGCTACGAATTTGACCAGCGCGTAAAGCCCGTGACGTTCCTCTACGACCTCTCGAGCGGCAGGAGCCGGCAGATCTTCACGGACGGTAACGTGCTGCCCCAGAAAATCCGCTGGAAGCTCGACAGCACGGGATTCTATGCGGTCTCGCCCTACTCGACACACCCCATCTACCGGGTGGCGGTCGTTGACCAACTCTACTATTACGACCTGCCTGACGAGCACACGGCGAAAGTAGACCTCGGCTGGGAAAATGAGCTGGGGATAGACGCCGCCAACGAAATCGCGATCACCCCTGACGGCTTTCTTGCCCTGCTGGCCGCGGGCGCGCGCTACAAACTGGCTCGTTACACGCGCGACGGCGCGACCTGGAAACGCACCTGGATCGAAGGCGAACACGCCAGCAACATCTTTGATCTCGACGTGAGCAAAGACGGCCGAACCATCGTCTACAACTCCAGCACCGCCAGCCGGCCCGGCCAGTGGTTTCGGGCTGTACTCGAGGAAAGCGCGCTTAGCACGCCGGCCCAGCTCACGGAGCTTAACCCCTCATTCCAGAAGAAACCTCCGGCAAAGTCGGAAGTGGTGCACTGGAGAGGCGCACAGGATGAGGAAGCGGAGGGCATTCTCTACTATCCGCAGGGTTACGTGGCAGGGAAGAAGTACTCGCTGGTGGTGATGATCCACGGCGGGCCGCTGGGCGCCGACATGGATTCCTGGGACCAGGGTTACGCCTATCCCATCAATCTCTACACCCAGCGCGGGGCGTTCGTATTGCAGCCGAACTATCATGGCAGCGGGAACTACGGCCTCAAGTGGGCGGAATCGATCGGCGGTGGAAAGTATTACGACCTGGAAGTCCCCGACATTGAGAAAGGCGTGGATGACCTAATCGCGCGCGGGCACGTCGATCGAGAGCGCCTGGGCGTGCTGGGGTGGTCGAACGGCGCGATTCTGACCTGGGGCGTGACTCTCAATGACCCACGTTTCAAGGTCGCCTCGGCGGGCGCGGGCGACGTCGAGTATATCAGCGACTGGGCCAACGTGGATTTCGGCGCGGCGTTCGACAACTATTATTTCGGCCAGCCGCCCCTCGACAACCCGGAGCTTTACATCCGTAAGTCGCCGCTCTTCCGCCTGCGGAGCTTGCGAACCCCCACGCTGATTTTCTTTGGCACGGAGGACCGCAACGTTCCCCCCAGCCAGGGTTGGGAAGAGTTTCGCACCCTGCAGCAACTGGGACAACCGCCGGTGCGGTTCGTCCTTTTCCCCGGTGAGCCGCACGGGCCGCGCAAACTTTCGCACCGGCGGCGCAAGTTGGAGGAAGAGCTGGCTTGGTTCGACCAATACCTCTTCAACCCCGGAGCGGTTTCCAATGAGGCCCTGCGCGCGGATTCTCCGCTGGGTGAACTCATCAAGCGGCGGGGGATCAATAAGATCGGCCTAAACTACGGAGTGGAACTGAAATCCACGCTGGTACCCGAAACGGTGGCCTACCTGGGTCTCACGATTGGCCGCTTCGAGGTAACTCGCGCGCAATATGCGGCGTTTGATCGAAATTACAGGGTCGAGGCGGGCACTGGGAACTATCCCGCCAATGGCATCTCTTTTGAACAGGCACAAAGCTACTGCGCCTGGCTGAGCAAGCTGACGGGCGAGACGTATCGCCTGGGCAGCGAGACCGAGATGGAGCCCGTTTACAAGGCCTCGGCGACGAGTGAAAACACGCTCGATTATTGGGCCGGATACAAACCCAATCCCGACGATGCGGCTCGCCTGGAAGCCAAGATCAAGGGTCTGGGCGGCGGAGCGCCACTGCTGAAAGAAGTGGGCAGCTTTCGCGGCGTGGGCGAAGGCGAATTGGTTTTTGACTTGGGCGGCAACGTGGCGGAATGGTGTGTGGGCAAAGACGGCACGGGCAAAGCCCTCGGGGGGAGCGGCGACCGGCCGGCTGATCCCAAAGCCCTGGACCCGCAACCCGGTGCGGCGTACGTGGGATTCCGAGTGGTCAAGGGCGCTCCGCCAGCGGCCCTGAAGTAGTTCCAGGACTGCCGGCTTTCGCCTTCACACCTGCACGGTGACGCTGGTTTCGGTGCGGGTGACGGGACGGTAGAGGGTGTCGCGCTCGCAGGGTTCGCAGCCCGCCTCACGGATCAGGCGGACGAGTTGCGCGCGAGTCATGGCTTGGGGGGTCTGGGCGCCGGCATCGTGATAGATCTTCTCCTCCACCACGGTGCCGTCCAGGTCGTCGGCCCCGAAGCGCAGCGCCACCTGCGCTACCCGCGGGGTCATCATGATCCAGTAAGCTTTGATGTGCGGGAAATTGTCGAGCAGCAGGCGCGCCACAGCGACGTTCTTCAAATCCATAAAGCCGCTCGTCTCCGCGTGTTCGACCAGCTTGCCGAGCTCGGTGTTGGCGGGGTGAAAGGCCAGCGGGATGAACGTCTGGAAGCCGTGGGTCTCGTCCTGGAGCTTGCGCAGTTGCAGCAGGTGGTCAACGCGGTCCTCGGCGGACTCGATGTGGCCGTAAAGCATGGTGGCGTTCGAGTGCATGCCCAGTTCGTGCGCCAGCCGATGCACCTTCAGCCACGTGTAGGCGCCGATCTTGTGGTCGCATATCACGCGGCGCACCGCCGGCGCGAAAATCTCCGCGCCGCCGCCCGGCAGCGAGTCGAGCCCGGCGTCCTTCAACCGCTCCAGGATTTCGCGAATCGAAAGCCGCGTCAGGTGTGAGAAGTAACCAATCTCAACCGCCGTGAACCCCTTCAAATGCACCCTGGGGAAACGTTCCTTAAGGCCGCGCAGTAAATCAAGGTAATACTGGAACGGCAAGTCGGGATGCAGGCCGCCCACAATGTGAAATTCCGTCACCGCCTCCGACCAGTTCTCACCCGCAATGCGGAAGGCTTCCTCCAGCGCCATGGTATAGGCGCCCGTCGCCTCAGGCTTGCGCCCAAAGGCGCACAGCTTGCAGCTCGCCACACACACGTTGGTCGGATTGATGTGCCGATTGACGTTGAAGTAGGTGCGCATTCCGTGCAGTTTCACGCGCACCTGATGGGCCAGGTAGCCAAGGGCCAGCAGGTCGGTGGAATTGTAGAGCGCTACCCCTTCGGCAAAGTTCAGCCGCTCGCCCACCTGAACCTTCTCGGCAATGGGCAGCAGGGAGGAATCTTCGATGCGGAGGTTTCGAGGAAGCATACCCAAGTTTCTCATTTTACTGGCATGGAGCCCGATTTGCAAACGGGACGGACCCCTAGCAATTCGCCGGCCATTCCGTTCTGGCAACAATATTGCAGGGGGTACCTTCGCCAAACCCGCATGAATACTGATTAGGGCTTGACAAGGGGCTTATCATTATGTTTCCGGGCGGGGGCACGCGGGAAGAATTTTGCTGGCGCGCCACGGCTTTTTCTGATTAGAATTTGGTTTGGGAACATCGAGCATATGGCTACTGCCAGTCTCAATTTCGCCGAACCCCAGCACGAAGCGGCGTTTTTCTACGGCCTCTTCCTGCGCGGCCACCCTCTGCAGAAACTGCGTGAAGACATTGACGTTCCACCGCACGTGCTGGAGCGCTGGCAGCGGTTGGCCGAGCGCGATCCCATGTATCACGGCATGCTGGAACGCATGCTCGCCTACCGCAAACACGTCCTCGCCATTTTCGATACTCTGGTTTTCCGGGAAATGCCCTCCCCGCATCAGACGCAATGAGACTGAATCACTGATTCAGTGACTCAGTGCCTCAGGATGTCCGCTCCCCAGGTGACAAAGAAGAGCAGGCTGATATAGCCATTCACCGTGAAGAAGGCGGCGTTGAGGCGGGAAAGATCGGAAGGTCTGACAATCCAATGCTCGTAGGCGAGCAGAGCCGCCATCAGGGCAAGCCCCGCGACCGCAATCCAGCCCAGGCGCTCGATTCTCACCACCCACACCAGCAGAGCCAGCATGGCGAAGTGGCAGCCGATGGACCCGTACAGTGCCGCGGCTACGCCGTAGCGTTGCGGAAGGGAATGAATGCACACGCGGCGGTCGAACTCGATGTCCTGACAGGCGTAGATGAGGTCGAATCCACCCACCCAAAAGGCCACGGCGGCGCCCAGTAGTAAGGCGCTCAGGCTGACGCTGTTGCGCAGGGCGATCCAGGCGGCGACGGGAGCGAGGCCGTCGCAGATGCCCAGCACCAGATGCGAGAGGAGCGTGAAACGCTTGGTGTAAGAGTAGAGCAGCAGAATCGCGATCACCACGGGCGAAAGCTTGAAAGCCAGCGGGCTGAGCTCCCCGGCCGCGAGTACCAGCAGCGCGCAGGAGAGCGCGGTGAAACCCACTGCGAAGCGCAGCGTGAGGCGGCCCGCGGGCAGAGCGCGCATCCGCGTGCGCGGATTGAGGGCGTCAAACTTGCGGTCCGCAATGCGGTTGAAGGTCATCGCCGCGCTCCGCGCCCCCAGCATGGCGACGATGAGCCAGAAAACCTCTCGCCAGGCGGGCCAGCCGCGCACCGCGAGCATCGCTCCCACCAGCGCAAACGGCAGAGCGAAGATCGAGTGCTCAAACTTGATCATCTCAAGCGTGGTGCGCAGCTTGCCCACCAGACGCGCGGCCGAGTCCAAATTCGGGTTCGTGTCCATATGAAAAGGCAATTTATGATGCCCTATGGCCCGTTCGTGCGCAAGAAGCCTGAGCAAACAGACTCCCTGAGCCCTCGCTGGAACTTTTTCTGGCAGACACATCTGCAACTGTTTGCTTTCATTTCTGACCACTTAATGCTAAAAGCATTATCTGCTATCGAGTGTTGAATGCACATTGGTAGCACGTCGCAATCCCTCGCCTCGTAATTGTCTTGGAAATTGCTGTCTGGAAGGCGGGATCAGTGGCATCTCAAAGTCTGTGCCCTTCTCCGGAGAAACATCATGATCCTACCGGCGGGATTGAAATTTGACGAAATCGGGTATTGGTCGGAAATCAAACTTGATATCATACGGGAATATGCCGCTGCCTACTCAAAGATCATGGCGAAACGGCGCAATCCTACACTTCACCACTCATACATCGATGCCTTTGCTGGTTCAGGCCACAACATATCTCGGACAACTGGGGAGCTCGTCGCCGGTAGCCCCACAAATGCGCTCCGAGTGAGCCCGCCGTTCAGGGCGTACTACCTGATCGACCTATGCGACGAGAAGGTCTCAGCTCTGAAATCGGCATGCGGAGAACGTTCAGATGTTCATATTTGGGGTGGCGACTGCAACGATATTCTGCTGCGGGAGGTATTTCCAAGGGTGAGGTTCGCCGACTATCGTAGAGGCCTTTGCCTTCTCGATCCATATGGTCTTCACCTAAAGTGGGATGTCATTCAAGCGGCGGGCAGGATGGAAAGTATTGATATGTTCTTGAACTTCCCGGTGGCTGACATCAACCGCAATGTGCTTTGGAGGAACCCAGAGGGTGTCGACCCTGCCGATATCGAGCGGATGAACGCTTTTTGGGGGGATGATTCGTGGAGGAACCTCGCGTACACGAGGGACCGAAACCTGTTTGGCTTTGAAGAGAAGACGGACAATCAGACTGTCGCTGACGGGTTTGCGGAACGCTTGAAGCGAGCGGGAGGATTCGCACATGTTGCAACCCCTCTCCCGATGACGAATTCCAGGGGGGCGGTCGTTTACTATCTTTTCTTCGCATCTCCAAAGCCCGTGGCACAGGAAATAGTTGATGGTATATTTGAAAAGTACCGCGCAAGGATGGCGTGAGTCATGGCAACGAATTCCTCGATTGAGTGGACCGAGTCCACTTGGAACCCGTTGACGGGCTGTACCAAGATCAGTCCGGGCTGCAAACACTGTTACGCTGAACGCATGTCCCACCGGCTGCAGGCCATGGGTCAGCCCAATTACTCCAATGGCTTTAAGCTGACGCTGCACGAGCATGCCTTGGAGCTGCCGCTCCGATGGAAAAAACCGCAAACGATATTTGTAAATTCCATGAGTGATCTGTTCCACAAATCAGTTCCGGTAGCGTTTGTGCTGCGCACCTTTGACATCATGCGGCGCGCCGATTGGCACCAATATCAAATTCTGACCAAACGCTCGGATCGGCTCTTGGAACTCAGTCCACTGCTCCCCTGGATGCCCCACATGTGGATGGGCGTCAGCGTCGAGAGCGAGAAATACACGTTCCGCATTGACCATCTCCGGAAGACCACCTCTAAGGTCAAGTTCCTTTCTTTGGAACCTCTGCTGGGGCCAATGCCTAACTTGGACTTTGAAGGAATCGACTGGGTCATTGCCGGCGGGGAGTCTGGTCCCGGCGCGCGCTGGATGGACCCTGATTGGGTTACAGACATCAGGGATCAATGCGTTAGGTCAAACGTTCCATTTTTCTTTAAGCAATGGGGCGGTGTGAACAAAAAGAGGGCCGGACGCGAATTGGAAGGCAGAACGTGGGACCAAATGCCAGATAGCTTCCAACTCGTTACCGCCTGACGTTTCCCTAACACTCCCTACTTCTTGGGATACCCCACGGTTTGCCCCAGCAGGATTTTCTGGTCGGGACGCAATTTCATCACCTTGGCGAGTGCCGCCCGGTCGATGCTGCCGCGCACCACGACGGCGAGCCCTTCCGAGGCGCAGAAGAGGTAAACATTCTGCGCGATGAAGCCTGCGTCCGCCGCCGTGTAGAAACTCCTATCCTCCGCGGAACTTTTCCCCGTCTTGGCAAAATCCGCGACATAGACAAGGCCCACGGGCGCGTCTTTTACGAACGGCTGCTCGCCGGTCGCGCCACGCACATCTTCCGCCACCACGGGGTCAAGCTTGTTCCCCTTGGCGTCATAGACGTAGAGCCCGTCGGCGGTTGCCACATAGACGTCAATCTCCTGCCAGTTCATCGCCGAAGGCGCCGTGCGCTTACCCGTGTCCGGCCGATTGATGCCGAACGCCGCCCAGAGCAGGTTCGAGAGTACCTGCAGCGGGAGCTTTTCGGAGCTGAATTCGCGGGTGGAGTGGCGATCCTTCAGAGCCTGCATGAGCGACTTGCCGCCCTCGGTCTGCGGTGCAGGCAAGCTGATGGGTTTAAGCTCCTGCGCCAGGCTGAGCGCCGGACAGAGAAGCAGCACGAGCAAGATGGAACGAATTCTAAATGACGCATGAGTTTTCATCAGAGACTCCTCAACATCGTAATGGGCACGAAGGACGGACTTCGCAACGAGGGCCTAGGAAGCGAAGACGATCAACAGGACGAAAAGCGCGGCATTGATCGCATGCGCAGTGTAGCAGAGAGGACAGGCGATGGCGAGGATGACGATGAGGACTGGGAGCGCCACGGCGAGCCCCTAATCCCGGCTCTTTGCACCTTGCCAGCGAAACTGCTCCGCTTGCTCCAGGTCGACGAGCGCCAGCACGCGGCAACAGAACTGCGTCACGAGGTCGTCGAGAGTCCGGGGCCGGTGGTAGAACGTCGGGATGATGGGGAAGATCACCGCGCCGGCGGCCTGCGCGCGCAGCATGTTTTCAAGATGGATGCGGTTGAAGGGTGCGTCGCGCACGGCGAGGATAAGCTTGCAGCTTTGCTTCAGGCAGACGTCCGCCGCGCGTTCAATGAGCGTGTCGGAAATCCCTGCGGCGATCTGCGCCAAGCACCCGGTGGTGCAGGGAATCACCACCATGCCGTCCACGGCGTAAGAACCGCTGGCGATCGAGGCGCCGATGTCGGAGTCCAGCAGGTATTCCGTCTTAGGGGTGGGGCGCCCCGCCAGGGCAGCGGGAATTTCGGCGGACTTCGAAACCTCGAGGTCGAGCTCGTCGCGCAGCAGCCTGAGGCCGCTGCCGGAAATGACCAGGTGAATCTCTTCGACCCGCGCGTCGGCTTCCAGCATCGCGAGCGTGCGGCGCGCGAACCAGGCACCGCTCGCTCCCGTGACACCCAGAATGATCCGTTTCCTGCCCGCACCCTGCGAGGAACTCATCGGCCGGATGTTAGTCGGCATGCGAGGCGAAGTCAAGGAAGTGAGGGGGATAGCTATGCAGAGGGGAAAACTGCCACACCTGCACCTTATTGCACCATTTTTGTGCAACTCTGCGCTTCGAGTGGACGTGCGCTACGAGTTGGCTGGCTGAGCGAGCGCGCTTCAAAACAGTCATCCCCGCGTATTGCACTCGCCGGGCCGCGCACCACAAGGCGCGGGCGGTGCCGACAGGGCGATTCAAGAGTGTACTCCCCCACCCGCCGGGCGGGGAGAAGTGCCCTGCCCGCTTGTCGCCACGTATGCCAGTTGATTCCGCAACTGCGTATGTGCGGAATGGAATCGCATCGGAGGCGCACGCAAGAAACAGGGGAGCCGAACGCCAGGGCCACCTCGTAGGGTTCTCAAATCCAACTGCGGGAGATGATGCAACCTGAATAGCATTGATGGGATCAAGAAGATGCGCCGATCTTGTTTCGGCATCATATTCTTGTGTTTCTGAGACCCGACAAGCACTACAATATCGCCAACTAAGGCCAACTGGGAGGAATACATGAAAAACTTCTGGACGATGATCATCCTTGCAGGGTTGATGGCGCTGGTCTCAGTTATGCCAGCAGCGGCGCAGGACGTAGTGACTGGCGTTAAAGGTTTCGATGTGAGCTTTACAGCTCCGATGGCGTTTTATGCCGCGGATACAAAATTGCCAGCCGGGTCATATCACATCACGCAGGGCGCTCGCCCCGGCGTACTGCTAGTCAAAAGCGATAAGGGCAAGTATGAGGCACAGGTTCCCTTCGAAGCGGGCGCATCCCGGAAGCGGGTCCGGAACATCGAGGTCAGCTTCAACAAGTACGGGAACGATGAGTTTCTGAACTCGATCAGTGCCGAAGATGTCGTGCATACCAGTTGGATTTTGAAGATCAAGCCAAGTGCGCGCGAACTGGCTGCAGCCAAGACCGCAGCTGCCGTGCCGCACAAGGTTTCAGGCGTCTACATCAGGAAGTAAAACGGTTTGGTGGATAAACGATGCCCCCTCTCACGACGACGGGTATCGACTGTTCCTTTAGTTCGCAATGGACGAAAGGGTAGCGCACTCGGGCTGCCTTTACCCACTTGCGGTGAGGACGTTACTTGCACGGTGAGCCTGACTCTGACTAGCATCCAGTTTTAGTCATACCTGTTAGCGCGAGTGGGTCGAGATTCCCCCAAGGGCACCTCCAACGACGCCCGGGACACCTTCGGCAGTGGTCACGAACTAAATGCCCTCTATGTTACACGGCGGGGATGCCGTTGGGGTATCGGGCATGAGAAAAGCCCACGCTCAGGACTACACTGACAGGGTTATCCGCTGGAAAAATATGTGCCGCAAAGCTCACTCTCCAGCCTTGCGACACTTCCATCGCGACGCGAACTGGGAGTGCGGCCAAGGCAATCAGATTATCTTGTTTGCGGCGCGGCGCGAACCTGCACCACTGGAAAAGCCGCAGGACCAGAGCTTGGGTCCCGGCGGCTTCCCGTAACTGGTCCCGCGCCGGGTTACACCAGCCCCAGCCGACGGCGAAGAACCATGGCCAGCCCGGCGATGAACGTACCCATAAGCATAAAGGAACTGGGCTCCGGCGTGGCGGTCCCGGAGAGCCCGGTAGTCCCGCCGTCCAGCCAAGCGACCGATCCGCCGCCAACAGGGATCGTATTCTGCAACACCAGCTCGACTTGGTAGCCGCCAGCGACGGGCGCGATGCCGGCAAAGTTCACCGTTCCACCCACCCACCCGTTGGTACCGCAGTAGTCGCAATCCGGGATGACGAGGTCCGCAACCGCGACCCCGTTCACGTAAACATCCCAAGTTTCATTGTTGCCCTCGCCAAGGAAATCCCAGAATGACCAGTCAGCGGTTCCGTCCGTAACTGAGGTGAGACCGGTACTTTTGAAAATATCCGACTGCACGTAGTCGCCCGCAGTCCACTGGGGTAAAGTCATGCCGCCGGTCGGGATGGTTCCGCAACCATTGGTGGCGCTGCAATAGGCATCGCCGGCGGTGGGAAATGCGACGTTCACATTGGGGTCCGCACCGGTCTGCCCAGTCGGGGTTTTGGTTGAGAGGGCCGTCAGGTTTATAGTACCCGCCTTGGCGATCCCCGAGAGAGCAAAGCACAGCACAACGAGCCCCGCGGCTCTCCACATAACAAAGTTCTTCTTCATAGAGCCTCCCTTGAGCAGTTGATTTGTAAATCTTCCAGCCATCTTGTCCCACTACTGAGATTCCAACTCATGAACCTGCGCAAGGTCTTTGCCTTGCAGCCACTCAACTTTCAGTCTTCATCGACAAAGCCCCACGGTCATGGATGACGGTTTACCGCTACATGATTATAGCAGCGTGAAAGAATCGCGCAATGGCCCGAATATGCCGATTTTTCGGCATATGTGCCGACTCAAAGGGCACTAAAGTGTTACGTCAAATTGTCCCCATTTTTGAGACAAACGCGGGGATCTCGATGAACTAGTAGGGCACCCTGCCACTCTATTTTCAAATGACACCAGTACCCTCTAACACGCGCTGGCACACGTCCCCAAACCAACTTGGGGCAGCCGAGCTTACGGCGATTATTTGTGACGCAACGGGTTCCGCTGCTCGACGAAAACGCCTACTTTGAGATGTCCCATCTTTTCGAATATCTAAGCGCCGTTAGGCGCTTGCTGGGGATTGTGCCCAGGTGACGGCGCACTCGGAAACAACTCACTTACCCGTTTTGCGGCCTTTGCGGAAACCTGTAAGCTACCCGGACCTACCGTGTCGGAATCATTCCTTTTCGGCCCACTTGAGCCGATTCGCAACAAACAGTGTTCGCACTTTGATTTAGTGCCGAAACTACCGTGTCGGCCCATTCGGTCCACTTCGCACCTCTGGCGAGACGCCAACGAGCTTTGCAAGGGTATGCCAGTGCCGTGGATGCGGCAGGTATCGACCGGCGCGGGCCTTCGCAGTGTAAGGTTCGGGTATACCGAGAGCCGCGGATAAGAACCGGACCTGGACCCCAGAAAGGAGTGGCTGAATCTTTCGGAGGTAGGTTTCCTTATCCAACCAAACAGGCTGGTTAGAAGCCTTTTCAAAACCCCATGGAACTCGTTGAATTGCTTAACCATACCCGAATGATCCGGGACGACGAACTGACGCGGTGGCTTAACTCCTTTATTTCCAATAAGGCTCTGCTGCTGGGTTTTCCCAAAGGGCGAGTCATCATGGCAACGCCATTCGTTTCAATGGGCTGCAGAGGGTTTTGAAATGGCTTCAAGGCAAAACGCGCTCACATTCGTGTGCAATTCAGCCTTCCTGAATGGTCATCCCATGTGTTAACCCCAAAAAGGCGGTGAAGCAGAGTTGCAAATGAGCGGAACGCCCTGGCGTGGCGGAGAAACAAGGGAGGCAGGCCCAGCGTAGGGGGGTGTACTTTTGGATCGCCCAACACCGCCAACCCGATGGTGCACGCGCGCTCGAAGCGCACAATTGCACAAAAACAGTGCAACAAAGGGGGGGGTGCACTTTCAGATCGCCCTATCTCTTATCCCGTCAAGGAAGTCAGAAACACCGCAGGGGCTGCTATACTGAACATCTGGGCATGAACTTCCGGTCAGCAGTCAGCGCTCAGCACCAACCCGGCAAGAGGCGGTCAGTTGAGCGCTAAAAGCTCTGTTCCGGGCATTAACTCTTGAGATGACAGCGGAGGAATGTCTTGACTCCCGAAGAAATCACCAAAATGTTGAACCAGGTGCGCCGCGGCAAGCTCTCCGTGGAGGGGGCTGTCGACCGCCTGCGCAATCTGCCCTACGAGGATTTGGGTTACGCCAAGATCGACCATCACCGCTCGCTGCGGCAGGGGTTTCCAGAAGTGGTTTTTGCGCGCGGCAAGGACCCCGCGCAGGTCGAAGGCATCGTGCGCCGCATGCTGCGCAATCGTCACAACATCCTGGTGACGCGCGGCGACCGCGGACTTTACGAACTGCTGCGCCCGCTCGATCCCAAGGTGGAGTTTCACGCCCTCTCCGGCGCCATCAGCATTCGCCGCGACCGCAAGATTCGCGGCAAGGGCAAAATCCTGGTGGTGTGCGCGGGCACCTCGGATATTCCTGTGGCAGAAGAGGCCCTGGTGACCGCCGACATCATGGGGAGCCGCGTGGAGCCGCTCTACGACGTGGGCGTGGCGGGCATCCATCGACTGCTGGGTGAGAGCCATCACCTGCGCGAAGCGCGCGTGATCATCTGCGTCGCAGGCATGGAAGGCGCCCTCCCCAGCGTAGTGGCAGGCATGGTGGGCGTGCCGGTGATTGCCGTGCCTTCGAGCGTCGGATATGGCGCCAGCTTCCGTGGTCTCGCCGCCTTGCTCGGCATGCTGAACAGTTGCTCCCCCAACGTGTGTGTGGTCAATATCGATAACGGCTTCGGCGCGGGCTATCTCGCAAGCGTGATGAATCGATTGTAGGGCAGACGGCGTCGGCGCGGAGCAGGGCGGCCGAGCCGCAAAAGAAAATCAAAAGGCAAAGGGCAAAGGGTAAAAGTGAAAAGCCTTACCTTCAAAAATGCTTGCCAGGAAAACAAGAAGTTGCGGTATTGCAATGCAGGGCGCCTGCCCTGCGCCCCTACAAGCCTGGGCATGAATGGGGCTTGATTTTGGCAAATACCAAGGTGTATGATTTTTCCGGACGCGGGTGAGCCTGCACCGAAGAGTTGGGTATCGGGCGATGAAAACCCAGCCGCGCAGGTTGTGCTTCGGCACAGAAGAGTCGCTTCCCCATTAGGCCCCCGCGTCCACTTCCCTCCCAAAACCGTTGGAGCATCGAGCAGGGATCTGTGGTCCTTGCTACTTCACCTCGAGCGTGTCCTTGTCAGGGAATTTCGGAAACGGCGCATGGGGTTCGGTTTGATACCAGAAGCCCACTGAGGAGATGTCGTCCTGGAGCGGCAAATAGCGTCCCCCGGAGCGCCAGCCGAGCGCCTGGATCGTGACTTTCAGGTCCTGCTCGAAGCGAATAGGATCCATGATGTGCCAGCGGTACAAGCCAAACCGCTGCTGGGACTCATCGAGACCATCGGGACGAATGACTTGGGGCATTCCCGAGTAAGGCGAGGTGAATTCCTGGTATTGATGAGTCGTGGGGTTTTCAAAACCATATGACCCGCAGAAATAATCCTCAGTCCCGGTGCCGTTGATCGTCGGGAACTTGCTGTCACCATCGAGGAAGAATTTGATTTCGCCTTCTCCCCACCAGCCCCTACTATGACTTCCCCACGCCAGGTAGGTGCCCACGTACTGGCCCCAACCTTTGACTCCGTCCAAAATCACGTGGTCGGTTTTGCAGGGAAGCGGATTGGAGCGCCGGAACTGTGCGTGGAAGTAGGCGGCATCGAGCGGAACTTCGGTGAGCGTGTAGTCGACTTGATAGAAGAGCGTCATGGGCTTCTCATCGAGATTTTCCATGGTGATCCGCGCGGATTTCCGGAAAGGCATTTCCCAGTAGGAGTTGAAACCACTGCCCGGATTCACGCACACCGCGAGCGAGGCAACGGGAGCAAACTTACCCCAGCCATTTGCAAAGAAGTCCCCGACCGGCACTTCCACCGAGGGCTGGCTCTCGCCATCCCAATACATGCGCAGAATCGAGAAGCGCCAGTCACCCGAGGGCGTGACCCAGATGTGCTGGATGGCGCCGGGACCCTGGATTTCCGCCAGGGTGAAAACCTGCTTGGCCTGGATGTCGACGGCGGGCGAAATTTTCCAGGTCTGACCCAGCTCGCGCGCCGCCTGGGCGCCCGCCCCCTTGGTGGCCATGCCGCCCTTGCCTTTTTCGCCGGTCATGTTCTCCGCGCTGATGGAGCGGGTCTTGGCATGTGATAGGCGCGAGAGGCTGCCCATACCCATACCCAAGCCGGTCGAAGCCGGCGGAGTGTCTTGCGCGTTGAGCGCGACGACTACGAACCCCAGCAGGATCGACAGAAACCAGGTGATTCGCTTCATCAGGGATCCCTCCTCGGTGCGAAGTTGCGGCCAGTCAGTTTGCGCTCCAGGGCGCAGCATGCCACGCGCCTCGAAAGCGCTCGGGTGGTCCGCGGACAACCCTACTCGTTGCCAAACACCCTCGCGAAAATTTCGTCCACGTGTGTCAGGTAGCGTTCCACCTTGAAGATTTCGGCAATCTCGCTGGGCTTCAAATGCTGGCGAATGTCGGGGTCGCGCTCCACCAGCGTGCGAAAATCCTCGCGGGTCTCCCAAACCTGCATGGCGTTGCGCTGCACCCAGCGATAGGCGTCCTCGCGCTGCACCCCCCTCTCGACCAAATCCAACAACAACTGGCCTGAGAATATCAAGCCCTTCAACAAGTCCAGATTCTCGCGCATGCGGTCGGGGTAGACGAACATGGTTTCGACCAGGTGGGCGGTCTTGGCCAGAAGGTAATCGAGCAAGATGGTGGAATCGGCCAGAATCACGCGTTCCACGGAGGAGTGGGAAATATCGCGCTCGTGCCAGAGCGCCACGTTCTCCAGCGCCGCCTGGGCATTCGCCCGCAGCACGCGCGCCAAGCCGCAAATCTGCTCGGCGGTGATGGGATTCCGCTTGTGCGGCATGGCGGAAGAACCCTTCTGCTCGGGCGAGAAATACTCTTCCACCTCGCGCACTTCCGTGCGCTGCAAGCCACGGACTTCCAGCGCGATCTTTTCGAGCGAGGCCGCGGCAACCGCGAGCGTCGACATGTAGAACGCGTGGCGGTCGCGCTGAATGACTTGCGACGAGACAGGCGCAGCCTCCAAGCCCAGACGTTGGCAGATTTTCTTTTCGATGGCGGGCGGCAAGTGCGTGTAGGTGCCCACGGCGCCGGAAATCTTGCCGACCCGCATCTGCTCTGCGGCGTAAGCCAGGCGCTCCACATTGCGCTGGTTTTCCGCGTACCAGATGGCGAGCTTGCAACCGAAGGTGATGGGCTCAGCGTGAATGCCGTGGGTGCGGCCGACCATGGGCGTGTGCTGAAATTCCAGGGCGCGCTTCTTCAGGACGTCGCCCAGGCGGTTCCCTCCCGCGAGCAGCAGGGCGGAGGCTTCGCGCACCAGCAGCGCCTGCGCCGTGTCCACCACGTCGTTCGAGGTAAGGCCATAGTGGAGGTAGCGGCCCTCGCGGCCCACGTGCTCCGCCAGGTTGGTGGTGAAGGCGATCACATCGTGCTTCACCTGGCGTTCGATTTCGAGAATGCGCTCGACTTCGAAGCGCGCTTTCTTGCGGATGGCGCGCGCGGCGGCTTTGGGAATCAGCCCCGCTTCGGCTTCAACCTCGGCCGTGGCGATTTCCACGTCCAGCCATTTCTGAAACTTGTTTTCGTCAGTCCAGATGCGGCCCATTTCCGGGCGCGTGTAGCGGGGAATCATGGCTTGGGGTTTTCCGATTTTGGATTTTGGATTCGCGACTGTCCCCTGCCTGGGCGGAGAATCGCAGCCAGCATCCTACCACAAGAAGGGGGCTGGAGGCTGGGTGCTGGGGGCTGGGGAGGCTGGGGACTCTAACAGGCTGCGGAAAAACGCTCCGATGCTGTCATCCTGAGCGAAGCGAAGGACCCCTGCAGTTGAATCCTCATGCAAATGCAGAGGTCCTTCCTTCGCTTCACTCAGGACCGGCTTCGCCTCCTCAGGATGACAGTGTGAGGGGTTTTCCGCAGCCTGTAAAGCCCCGCCCTTCCGATCCCGTGGTGAGAAATTCGGGCTAGCACTACCCGAATTGGAAAACCTGCGTGGGCTTAGTTTGACTGGCGAGGTGCAGCACAGCTCGCTCGCCGCCGGGGCGCTCGGCGAGCGCCTGCTCGGCGGTGAGGCGGGCGATTTCGGGATGATTGTTGGTCTCGCTCAGGTGGGCGAGGACGAGGACTTGGGCCGCGCCGTCATAGTCCGCAGTGAGAAAATCCGCCGTCGCCAGGTTCGAGAGGTGGCCGTGGCGGCTCATGACCCGCTGCTTGACGTACCAGGGGTACGGCCCCACCTTGAGCATGTCCAGGTCATGGTTGGATTCAAAGATGAGGCAGTGGCAGCCCCTCACTCGTTGCTTCACAACTTCGTGGACATAGCCCAGATCGGTGACCACGCCGATTTTGATGCCCTGCGACTCCAGCGTGAAAGCCACCGGATCGATGGCGTCGTGGGGAATGGAAAAGGGTGTGACTTCGATATCGCCCACCGGAAACTTTTCGCCGGCGGTGATGAGCTCGAAGAGGCCGGTCTTCGGGCGCCACGGGATCACTTGGCGCGTGAGCCGGGTGGCATAAATGGGAACCTTCAGCTCGGCAGCCAGGACCCGCAGGCCGTTCACGTGGTCCATGTGCTCGTGGGAAATCAGGATGGCGTCAAAGCCGCTGGCGCGCTCGCCCACCGCAGCAAGGCGCGCGAAGGTGTCGCGGCGGCTCAGGCCCGCGTCAAGCAGCAGGCGAGTCTTTTCCGTCGCCACCAGCGTCGCGTTGCCCTTGCTGCCGCTGGCCAGGACGCAGACGCGCAGACTCACGCGACCTCCTCGCAAGGACAAGTGACAAGTGACGAGTGACAAGTGACAAGCAAGAAGGAACAGGCAGGAGCAGAGGCGGCGCCTCCCGTACGGAAATCCCAGTCTCGCGCCACGATGTTTGTGTGCTTCAAGTTTCGACTCTCGCCCACCGGAGTTAAGACCGATTATAGGACGGTTCGAGGAGAATGGGAAAAGCAAAACGCGCGGCAGGAGCACGATGCGGCGCGAAGCCCTGAGTGCTGCCGCCGCGGCTGCCCTGCTGCGGTGGGCGTCGCAAGACTTTGCACAAATCATCCAGTAACTTTCCCTGCGATCGACTCTAATGCTCGCCGTGATCGGCGCCGAACCCCACCCCATGGGCTGGTCAATTGGAATTAAGGCTTGTCGTTTCCAAGGGTTACCGTCGCCAAGAGACAGACTGCCAGTTTCCCGAGCAACCGCGCCGAGTTTGGCATGAAAACTGCAGTTAATTACGCGGAAGAATACTGTGCCCATAGGAGGTCTTTAGTATGGGTTTTCGCAATTACTTGCTTGGACGTGTTCGCGACATCATCCTGTTTGCCGTCATGATGGTCATGTTCGCCTTGCCAGCATCGGCTACTGATGTTCTCTATGACAACGGCCCGTTGGACGGAACCTTATCCGCTTGGACTATCAACTATGGGTTCGCTGTTGCTGACTCCTTCACGTTGTCGGGGCCTTCTACCCTGACGGGACTGAACTTTTGGGTATGGGCGAATACAGGTGACGTGCCGAAGACTGTGGATTGGGAGGTCGGGACCGGCACTCCATTCAGCTCGTTCACGGTTCTGGATTCCGGAACCATGAACCTGACCAGCACGTTCCTCAAGACGAATTCCGATGGCTATGATCTTGACGAGGAGAGTGTTAGTGGGGGCAACTACAACGTGGGAGCCGGCACGTATTACCTCGTGTTGCAGAACGCGACCACGGCCAACGGCAATACGCTCTTCTGGGACATCAACAACGGGCCGTCCATCGCCTACGAGAACACCATTGGCAACGTGAACGGGAATCTTTTCCCCGGCTCGAATTCCGACTCGTTCCAGATCCTGGGCACCACCTCTGCGCCGGAGCCCGGCACTCTGACCTTGCTGGGGACTGGACTGCTCTTCTTGGTGTCGCGGCGCCGCAGAACAAGCCGCTAATTCTCGATAGCCTGACGGCGTAAGAACACGGCGGGTAGTAAGGTGCGAGGGGCGGGTTGACCCGCCCAACCTAAAGTCGCGCAAGACGCAGCCCCGGTGGCGCATGCCTTCCGGGGCTGTTGCATTTCAAGCCATCCCGCGGAGAAAGAATCGAGGATAGTCTGGACGCTGAGCCGCTGCGGGCGAGGCAGGCGCAGCAAGAGCGCCTCCCGCCGCTACCCGCCCGCGGCGGAAGGCTTCTCGCATTCAAACGGGGCCTGGGGAGATGCACGCCCGGCCTGGCAGCAGCGCTATTTTGACTTGGCCACCACCAGATTGTTCGTAACGGAAAAGACTCCGGAAACGCCTTTGGCGCGAATGTTCGCCAGGTTCTTGTCGTTCTCGCTATCCACCACACCCTCCAATGTGACATTCCCGTTCTTCACGATAATCCGGATGGGCTTGACGACGGGCATGGCGTACTTCTCTAGCGCCGCGAATCCATAAATGGTGCGATAGAGCTGCAAGCGCAGCCTATCATCCATGGTCGAGGGCGGGAGCACCTCGATCTGGTTCACGACTTTCTCCACGCCCTCGATGTGCTTGACAACGTTTTCGACGTCGCGCTTGAGCGTTGGATTTGTGACCTGCCCCGTCAGGGTTACTTCGTAACCTGCCACCGAATACTTGATATCGTCGAAAACATCGAAGTAGGGAAGCATCAGAATCTCGTGCCGTACCTCCTTTTGAATACGCTCGACCGCCCGCGCCGGCACCTCACGCTGAGTCTGGGCGGAGAGAAAAGACGTAGCCACGAAGACCGCAAGCACCACCAGTTTCGTGCGCATCTCGACACCTCCAGTTTTGATTGGGTCCGCCTGCGAACAAGCCGGGACAATATCCCGGATGGCTATAGTTTACCACGAGGCGAGGTAGAAAATCCTGAGTGGAGGAAGCCGGCGACAGGGGGCAAAGGGCCGGGAAAGCACTCTCGCTGTCTTTCGGCGAGGTGCGCGGGGTCGGTTCAACAGGTGAGGTCGGCGGGAGAGAGCTTGAGCCCGTCGAGCGGTCCCAGCACGGTGATGGCGAGGCGGTCAGGGTGGAAAAACTCTCGCGCCACGGCCAGCACCTGCTCGGTCGTGACCGCATCGACGCGGCGCGCGGTTTCGTCCTGGGAGATGTAACGGCCGAAGTACATCTCCTGCCGCGCCGCGTTTCCCATGCGACTGGTGGAGGACTCCAGACTGAGCAGCAGGCTGCCCTTCAAGTAGTCCTTGGCGCGCTGCAACTCTTCTGCACTGAGGGGGTTTGCCTTCAGCGCGCAGAACTCCGCGAGCACCAGGTCAATCACCTGTCGCGCCTTTTCGGTGGCGGTACCCGCATAAACACTCAAGCACCCGGTGTCGTGATAGCTGTTGAGGCTGGAGAAGACGGAGTAAGCCAAGCCGCGCTTCTCGCGAATGTTCTGAAACAGGCGGGAACTGATGCCGCCGCCCAGCACGGAATTGAGGATGTACGCCGGAAAGCGGTTCTTATGGGGCTGCGGATAAGCGGGCGCGCCCAGGCAAAGGTGCACCTGCTCCAGATCCTTCTTGTGCCGCACCTGAAGGTGGGGGTGCGCAACCGGAACCGGGCCCCTCTCGAGCGGGGGACCAGCGAGCCGGTCGCCAAATTCCTTTGCGACCAGGTCCACCACGCGCGAGTGCTGCACGTGGCCGGCAGCGGCGATGAGCATGTTGTTGGGCGTGTAGTGGCGGCGAAAGTAGCGGAGCAACCGCGGGCGATCGAAATCCCCCACATTGCGGCGCGTCCCCAGGATGGGGCGGCCCAGCGCGTGCCCGCGCCAGTAGGTCTGCGTAAAGATCTCGTGCACGAGGTCATCCGGAGTGTCCTCGACCATCTTGATTTCTTCCTGGATGACCCGGCTTTCGTTTGAGATGTGCGCGGGCTCGAAAAGCGGGTTCTTCACGAGGTCGGCAAGGATGGCAAAGGCCCGGGGCAGGTGCTCGTCCAGCACCTTGATCGAGAAGTTCGTGGTCTCCTTGGCGGTGAAGGCGTCGAGGTGCCCACCGATGGAGTCCGCGGCGCAGGCAATCTGCTCGGCGCTGCGGCTCTTGGTCCCCTTGAAGAGCATGTGCTCGATAAAATGCGAGACGCCGTTTTCCTCCAGGCGCTCTTGCCGCGAGCCCGTGCGCAGCCAGATGCCGATGGAGACGGAACGGACGGATTTCATCGGCTCGGTGAGAACCGTGAGCCCGTTAGGAAAAACCTCTTTGAAAATGGTCCGCATCCCTCAAAGTCCCCGGCGCGATTATGATGCCTTAACCCAAACTGCGAATGAGGAAACCCGCATCTGCCCTCTACTACTTTTGTACCACAGGGGGAACAAAAAGACCACGACACTAACGCGCCACTCGTCCCACGTTTCCCCTTGCGCGCCAACTGGCGTCTGCCTATACTGGTAGTTCTCTCACGCGAGTGGCGAAATTACCCCGTGAGCGTTCCCCCTCGACAGGGAGAACGGGCCTGTAGCTCAGGTGGCTAGAGCGCACCCCTGATAAGGGTGAGGTCGGTAGTTCAACTCTACCCAGGCCCACCAGAATTCGCCGTCCATGATTGAGCAGTTGGCTAGAGCGTCCCGATAGATCGGGAAGGTCGGTAGTTAAACTCTACCCAGGCCCACCAAGCAAACCGAGCGGCTAGTCCGGATTTCTCACCACGGAATTGGAAGGGCGCGGCTTCACAGGCTGCGGAAAAACGCTTCCCTGCTCTCTGTCATTCTGAGCGAAGCGAAGAATCTCGCACTGCGCATTTTCATGAACATACGAGATTCTTCGTCGCCTGCGGCTCCTCAGAATGACACCGCGTATGAGTTTTTCCGCAGCCTGTTCAGCCCCGCCGTCACAAGGCCGTCCTGATTATTTCCGTGCTTCGCGCCCCAGAATCAGCCAGGATGCGCGTCGCCATTGAGGGCAGGGTCTAAGTTGGCAGGGTTTCCAGGAATTCCAGGCCCGCGACGGACCAGAGGCCGAACTCTCCTCGCACCCACACCACGCGGGCTGGGATCGCGTGCGGGAATTCGCCCTTGGGCACGACTCCAACCTGCTCTCCGGGAACCAACTCCAGAGCAGTCCGAACGCATACGCCGCGGAGTGAGATGTCAATCGTGTGCGCCTCGTGGTCCACCTTGCTGCCGTCGGATCGCACCACAAGAGCAACCGGCATGGTCACGGCTTCACGTTGTGACCGGCGAAGGTGAGCAAAAGGAACGGTTTGCATCAGCAGTCTCTCAGCCCGCCGTTAGGCTACCGGGGTACATTCAAATTAGGACGCCGAAGAGAAAAAGTCAAGCCGGGCTCCGCGCGGGGGGGCCGGCCTGGGCCGCCCCACGGGGTGGCCCTACACACAGTAGCGCCGCCATCCTGGCGGCTTTGGCCGGCATGATGCCGGCGCTACGGGGCGACTGATTGTCAAGCCATCTACGAAACACTACGCTAGGAGGGGGGGGGAGTGCGCTTCCCGCCTGACGACGAAGCCATGCGCTCGCTGATATAGCAAACACCATAAGCGGAAACACCAGCATCGGGTGTCTTTTCCGAGTACGCAATGCGAGCGGGCACGAAGATGTTGACACCTCCCTGGGCATAAGGCACGGCCACCTCGATCGTTGCCCCCATTTGCAACTGCGTCTTACTCCGGAACCGGATTCCCCCGCGTGAGGCGTTCTCGGTCAGCACGATCTCTTCCATCCGCCCAGGAAGGCGAAGGCAGGCGTCCACTTTGATGTTTACCCGCGCGTACTTGCGGTCGTTCTGTGTTCGAGGTGGGGGCAGAGGAGGCGGCGCTGCTTCGGCGGCCGGCTTTTGCGCGTCTTTCTCGGAGGCTTGCTTCCACACGCTGGAATCCGCGCACCTCTCGCAGTAACGCAGGAGGCGTTGACTGGCCATCAGCACTTCCAGCTCAAAAACGCCCAGGCACACAACCTCCAGCTTATGACAGCCGAAACATTCCAGGAGCGTCTTGCTCCCGGCCGCCTCGGCCTCGGAGAGGGGCGGAAACTCGATGTCCCACATGTTGAATTCGGGGTCGAGGGCGGCGATCCCATAATAGTAGCCTTCAGGAGTTTCGCCAATCGTGCCCACCACACACGCCACAGCTTCCTTGTCGGTCTTCACGCATCGGATGATCACTTCCTGTTGGGGCACCAACTGGTACCGGGATAGTATCTTCGCACCGTGCCGGCTCAGGACCAGGGTTTGGGTCCGCTCCACGAATTCCCTGCCCGAAAGTTCGCAGCCGGTAACCACAATATCCAGTTCCAGGAAGACCCGGTCGCTGCGTCGTGAAGTTCTCGTTTCCATCGGATTCCAATCCTATGCTCCGCGCATTCCGCTGGAGCGGCGGTCGATGACCGCCGGTCGGCGCTCCCGGAGCGCCGCTACAATTCATGCCGCTCTGTGCAGCCTGCCAAGTCTATCACTCCGTGCCCCTGGCGGGGCCGGCAGCCGGGGTGTTCCTGTCACACTCGCGCCATCGTAGGTACGCGGTCATAGATAACTGACGCCATAGTGTTGCCCTTCGGAGGTCTGCACCGATCGCACAATCCTCCCTTTCGTCTCCACGGGCATTTCCCCCCTGGGCGGAGGGAGTCTGAGGAAGATATCTTCCCCCAGGTGATATCGTCGCCGGCTCACAAAGCATATTCCGGACGTGGAGGCATCAACCGTTTGCACGACTTCGGTCTCTCCGCTGCCCCGGCGAATGCGCATCAGCATCGTCAAGTTGCGCCGCCGCTGCCGCCTTCGCTCCGCCCCGGGCTGGGGGGCTCGCTTTCTAGCTCCGGCGGCGGCCGGCTCGCTCGGCAGCCAGCGCGTGGTCTCCCCGCAGTGATCACACTGCCGCGTTAACATCCCGGTGTAAAGCAGAACATCATACTCAATGGAGTTCAGCAAGCTCAGTCGCGTGTCCTGGCAGCGGCTGCAACGGATCATGACTTTGGGTTGGAACTCGACCGGGGGTGGATTGAAATCTATCCCCCATATCGAGACTGCCAGGTCAACCAACTCCAGGCCCCACTCTCCCCGATCGCTAAAAACGTGGCGGATCTCCCCCACCACACGGAAGGTCGCCTGGGTCCCGTTGCGCAGGTTGGTTATGACGACCTTGGAGTCCGGCTGGAGGACGCGCGATAGACTGATGCAGGCGCCGTATTCGCTGAGGCTGACCGTTTGCGTGTCTTCCACGAATTCCGCCCCGGACGCGTCCACCCCGTCCACGCGAATCGGCAATAGAGAGAAAATTCGGTCGCTGCGACGCCGATTGGTTTCAGTCACAGTCTCTTCGGCACGCAGGCTTCCTTCGTGGGCCATGTGTGTCGCCTCTCTAAAATCTCCCAGAGTTACAGTGATCTTTAAGAATATTACGCCGCGAACCAAGCGTAGAATACCTTTGACCAACACCAAACTGCAAAGTCAAACGGGGTGTGTGCCAGGGAACTCACGCCTATTTACTCATCTGAACTTAACTAGTACGGTACCTTTTCCCATTTACGCTTTCTTATAGTTTACAACCTGCAAGCTTTCGAAGCAATGACCCAAATCAGTTTTGACGGGTTTTCTCGAAAGCCCCTGGCAAGACGCCCGTGTCGCCGTGGGCTCCGATCGCGCACGCGGGTGGAGCATACGTGCCCGCTCTCTGGCATGTATGCGGTCACAGCGATCTCAAAGGGCGAAACGTATGGGCCACCCACGGTCCTTAAAGGCCGCATACATTCCATAAGGCGGAACGTATGCGCCACCCGCGGTTCGCGAACCGCCCCCACTTGACGATTCGCGAATTCCCCGTCAGTATGGTATTCAGGTTTGCGAGGGCCTGTAGCTCAGCTGGGAGAGCACATGGTTTGCAACCATGGGGTCGCGAGTTCGATCCTCGCCAGGTCCACCAGCTCTTCAATCGGTTAGGGTTGGTAGCGCAGACTTGGTGTGTAAGTCTGCGGCTTTTCCGTCCCCAAGGGTTAGAGCCGCAGAGTTGAAGACCAACTCTGCGCTACCCGCCCTGAATCTCGTAACGCAGAAATCCCAAAACGATGTCTGCGCCACCCCGCGGTGCCGCGTGGCTCCCGCTTGCAAATGACGCTGAGAGCATTCATACTCCCATCATGAGCCTCAAGAATGCGGCACTGCTGGCATTGATCGGGACAATCCTGCTGACGCTTTTGGTAGTGGCAAATTTCATTTCCACCGTATTGGGGGTTTTGCGTGATGTGATTCCGGCGATGGCGCTGTTGACGTCGCTGGTTCGTCTGTTCGCGAGCCTCAGTGTGTTGGTGTTCTTTTACGTCTTCTACCGAACGCAATCCTGATACCCGAAGAGTGCCACATCAAGCCGTCGTAGCCGTATTAACTGATGACCCACGCAAGTTGACTTGTGCTTCGCCAAAACTGCATCCAACGGCATAGCCCGCGACCTCTACCGGGACGCGGGTGGCGCAGACATCGTGGTTTGATGTCTGGAGCGCACCCGGCAAGATGCCTCCCTCCGCGCCGTGCATCCCATACCGTGAATCTCATAACGCAGACATCCCAAAACGATGTCTGCGCCACCCCCGCGCCGGGGGATTGTGAATGTGGCAAGTAGCGCGGCTCAGAGGTCGTTGCCGGGCAAAGCCTGCGCGCAGGCCGGGCAGAAGTCTGCGCGTTTCAAATCGATGCGTTCTACGCCGTAGGAGGCGCTCATGACGCAGAGGTAGTCCGCGCAGTGTCGCAGGCCGCAGGTGTGGCCCAATTCGTGGAGAGCCTCTTTCAGCAGTCGCTCGCGGAGAAGTTCCAGGTCAGCGGGGAGGCCGTAAGACTCCTGGCGCAGGCGATGCGCGGAGACGACGGCGCCGCCATCCGAGACTTGCGCCTCCCCGAACACGAAGGTGAGGACGGGGATGTAGAGGTCCACCTCCGTCACACCCAGCACCTTCCAATTCTCCCCGGGCGGCTGCTCCAGGAGTCTTCCCAGGATTTCGGTAGAGTGATACTGTCGCCGCAGTGCGTTGTAGGCGAATTCCACCTCCAGACCCTCCGGCTGGATGGAGCAGGCCACTCGCAGGCGCCGCGTCAAGCCCTCGGCGAGAGTTACGAGGAGCGCCCGGTCGACTTGTCCAATCGCCACCAGCGAGATGATTCTCATGACGCGGCCGGGGCAGCCTTCCGGAAGCCGTATTTCTTGATCTTGTTGTAGAGGGTCACACGGTCGATGCCCAGCACCTTGGCGGCCCGCGTCTGGTTCCACTCCGAGACTTCGAGCACGTGCAGGATGTGCGCGCGTTCCACGTCCTCGAGCGCCAGACTGCCCTCGGGTTGGGGCGGCAGCGTGACCTGGAGCGGAAAATCCGCGGCCTGGACCTCCGGCTCGCGGCCGATCACCATGGCGCGCTCCAGCGCGTTCTCGAGCTCGCGCACGTTGCCCGGCCAGTCGTAGTTCATCAGCACTTCGAGCGCCGGCCGGCTGAGATTCGTGAAAGCCTTGTTCATGGCGCGCGAATACTTGCGCAGGAAATGGTCAGCAAGCAGCGGGATGTCCTCCTTGCGCTCGCGCAGGGGCGGAATCGTGATGCCGAAAACGTCCAGCCGGTAGTAGAGATCCGGACGGAAGGTTCCCTCGCGCACGCGCATGTTCAGATCCTGATTGCTGGCGGCGATGGCCCGGAAGTCCACCTTGAGCGTCAGGTTGCCGCCTACGCGCGTGATCTCCTTTTCCTGTAGGACGCGCAGCAGGTCGGTCTGGGTCTTCAAGCTGATGTCGGAAATCTCGTCGAGAAAGACCGTGCCCCCCTCGGCGACTTCAAACTTACCTTTCTTGCGGTACTGGGCGCCCGTGAACGCGCCCTTTTCATGTCCGAAGAGCTCGCTTTCGAGCAGCGTCTCGGTCAGCGCGCCGCAGTGGATCGTGACCATCGGCATGAAGCGGCGCGGACTCAAATTGTGGATGGCGCGCGCCACGAGCTCCTTGCCGGTGCCGCTCTCACCGTGAATCAGCACGGTCGTATCCGTGGGCGCCACGGTGCGGATGCTCTCCAGCACACCCTGCATGGCGCGGCTCTGCCCGATCAGCTCGACGGCCTGGACTTCCTCCAGGCTGGCGCGCAGCCGCAGGTTTTCTTCCCGCGCGCGGCGATGGTCGAGCGCCTTCGCCACACCATGGGCCAGATCATCGGGGTCGAAGGGCTTCATGACGTAGTCGTAGGCGCCCTCCTTGAGGGCCTGCACCGCCGTCTCCACCGAGGCGTAGCCGGTCATGATAATGACCAGGATGTTGGGATCGACCTCGCGAATCTTGCGGTGCAGTTCGAGGCCGTCCATACCGGGCATTTTGATGTCGATCAGGGCCAGGTCCCAGCGCTGGCGCGGCAGCTTCAGCAGCGCCTCACGCGCGCTATTGGCGGTATCCACGCTGTAGCCCTCTTCCTCGAACCATTTTCCCAGCGAGTCCCGCACCACGTTCTCGTCGTCCACAATCAGGATGCTGGCTTTGGGATTCATAGCGTGCTCCTTCCGTTCGGGACGAGGGACGCGGGACCCGGGACTCGGGATCCGGGACTCGGGGCTCGGGTCCCGAAACTACGATCCGTGCTTGCGCGTTCTCAATACTCCAATCAAACGATTAAGCATTTTCCCGATATCTCGAACCGGCTTTGAAACCGCACCAAACTCATCTGAATTCAGAAAGTGTAAATTGCACGCAACAATCAGGTGTGTCTCCAGTTCCATCAACGACCCTCGCGCCACCGTCAGGAACTGAATGTATTCTCCCGTTGACCCTCTTCCCCATCCTTCTGCAATGTTTGCGGCGATCGAGGTCGCGGCTCTGCGGATCTGTGAAGTCAATCCGTACCGTTCTGTGTCGGGGAATCGAGAAGTCAATTTGTAAAGTTCGGTTGTAAGAGCGACCGACGTCCTCCAAACATCCAACTCTTTGTAGTCTTGAATCACAAGTTCGCCTCATTCCCGGATCCCGAGTCCCTGTTCCCGTGTCCCGGGTCCCGAGTCCCGGGTCCCGAATCCCGGGTCCCGAATCCCGAGCCCCGTGTCCCGGCTCTTACGCCGCGTCGATGCTTACAGGCGGCTCCTCCGGCAGGAGGACGGTGAAGGCCGTCCCCTTTTGCGGCGTGGAGGCCACCTCGATGTTTCCTCCGTGTTGCTGCACGATGCCGAGGGCTATGGCCAGGCCCAGACCCGTCCCTCGGCTCTCCTCTTTGGTGGTGAAGAAGGGTTCGAAGATGTGCGAAAGGACCTCGGGGGGAATGCCCGGCCCTTCATCGCTCACCCTCACCCGGCCCAGGCGCCGCACGGGGTCGTAGACGCTCTCGACACCCAGTCGGCCGCCCTGCGGCATCGCCTCGACGGCGTTCATCAGGATCACCAGCAGGGCCTGTTGCACCTGGCCGGCATCACAGTAAAGCGGCGGCAGGTCGGCCGCCAGGCGCTTCTCCAGCTCGATGTTCTGCAGGGTCATCTGATGTCCAACCAGCAGCAGGCAGCGTTCGAGGATGGCATTCAAATCGTTCCGCTGCGGGTTGATGGGCGTCTGGCGCGCGAAGGTGAGCAGGTTCTTCACGATCCCGCCGCAACGCCGGCTTTCCCCTTCGATGATCTGCAGGTAGCTCTTGGCCTCGCCCAGCCGCTGGTTCTCGTTGAAGCCCTTGTCGGCCAGGCGCGAAACCAGCTTGCTGTACGTCAGGATGCCGGCCAGGGGATTGTTAATTTCGTGAGCCACCACCGCCGCCAGCTTGCCGAGTGACGCCATCTTCTCGGATTGCGTGAGGCTGCGATAAGCGCGTTCGAGTTCCCCGGTTTTCTGCCGCACGCGATCCTCCAGCGTGCGCGTCCACTGGAGGTTTTCCGCCCGCGCCTTCTTCAGTTCCTCGGTCATGTGGTTGAAGGAAACGGCCAGACTGCCAATCTCGTCCTGGCTCGTCTCGGGCAACAAATAATCCAGGTCGCCCTGGGCCACGTGGCGCGTGCCTTCGGTCAGCCGGCGCACGGGCTGGTAAACCGTCAGCCAGATCAACCAAGCCGAAAAGAGGCTTACGACCAGGATGGAGGCCAGGGTGAAAATCACCACCCGGCGCTGATGCTGGGCCACCGCCAAGTCAGCGGCCGCCAGCGAAACGTTGGTGTCGAGTACGCCCAGCACCCGGCTGCCGCCGGCGTGGGCGTGGCAGGCGGCGTTCGAGCAGTCGGCCTCGTTTTCAATGGGCCGGATGAGCCCCAGCACACGTGTGCCATCGCGCGCGGTGTAAATACGCATCCGGTCAGGCCGGTCGAGCCGCGCCAGAGGCTGAGCCTGTGCGTGGCAGGCGTAGCACGCCTCCCCCTTCTTATCCACGAACCGGCCAACTTCCTGGTCGTCGGTGGAAAAGCTGATCTTTCCTTCCTTGTTGAAAATGCGGATGCGGTCGATGCCGTTCTCATGCCCGATGGTGCTGATGATGTGGAACACTTCCTCGCGCTGATTGCGCAGCATCGAGTAGCGAATGCTGCGGCGGATGGTGTCGCTAATGCGGTCCGCTCCCTGAAAGATGATCTCTTGCTCGGATCGCCGCCAGAGGCGCAGGTTCCAATACCCATAAAGACCAAAGAGCAGAGCCATGCCGCTGACCACGCAAGCCGTTAGCTTGACCGCCAGGCTATGGGTTAATTGTGGCATCCGTTGTCCTTGAGCCGCGGGGTCATGCCACCGGAGGTGCGGTCGCCGCGGCTGAACAGGCTGCGAGAGAAATTCCATGGCTGTCATTCTGAGCCCGCATTTTGGGCGAAGAACCCCCGCAGTTTACTCTGTTCGCACCCCCCCGCGAACTGCCGGGGTCCTTCGCTTCGCTCAGGATGACAGCGAGGGGCATTGGTTTTCCTTGTCGAGTTTCTGCCCATCATGGGCAGCCGAAAGGCTGTCAATGCTCAGAATGACGGCCCCTACGAGTTTTTCCGCAACCTGCGAAAGTCCGCCCATCCTCAGGCTGGGCCGATGGTCTGCCGCTGCTCACGGCGGGCGACCGCCCCCCCGCCGTCACGCCCCACCGGCTCGAATACGTTCAGATAGCGCACCGCCAAGCTGAAGAGCAGGAAGCCTACGCCCACAATCGATAAGGTCACGGCCACCTCCGTCCAGCGCGGGAAGTAATGCACGCCGGAAGATGCTTCCAGGCCCGTGATCGAGACGTTCAGACGATTCAACACGAAACCCGTGATCACCAGCACGGCGACGGCGAACAGCCCGTCGCGGTCCTCTCGAACCTTGCGGAAGAAGAGGAGGGGTATGGGAACGAGCACACCCAGCGCCATCTCCAATATGAACAGGACCGTCTCGGTGGAGGGCTCGCGCAGGCGGGCGAGCGCGCCCCGGCTCGCGAGGTCCTGGAACTTCAGCAGGCCGTAAAGCGCCAGCACCACCGCCATCGCCCGGCCCAGCACTTCGAGCAAAGGCATCTCCAGTTCGCGGCCAAAGGCGTGCGCGCTCAGGTTGGATTCAAAAATCACCATCGCCAGGCCCACGCTCAGGGCGGAGATAAAGAAGAACACGGGCAGCAGCGGCGAATACCAATAGGGATCCAGCTTCGCGGGCACGATCAGAAACAAGCTCCCCAGCGACGACTGGTGCAAAGTCGAGAGCAACACCCCCGCGATTACCAGCGGAATCGTCATGGCCCGGACCAGCCGCAAGAGCGTGTGCAGGTGCAAGCGTTCAAAGACGGCCGGCGAGAATTCCAGCGCCAGCACCGTCAGGTAAAGCATCACGCACCAGGCAACCTCGAACATCACGGAATGTGGATTCCACATCACCAGCGGGTGCCAAATGTTGTAAGGTTTGCCCAGGTCGAACAACAGGGCCACGGTTACCAGGCCGTAGCCGAGGAAGGCCGTCAGGATCGAGGGACGCAGCACGGCGTGGAAGCGCTCGAGGTGGAAGACATAGACGGTCGCCGCCAACGTGAACCCGCCCGCCGCCAGACCCACGCCGCAGAGCACGTCAAAGCCGATCCACAGCCCCCAAGGGAATTGATCGGACAGGTTGGTGACCGCTCCCAGTCCTTTGACAAAACGCAGCACGGTGGCATAGAACCCCGCGGCCAGGATCACCACCAGCACCGCCCGCCAGAAAGTGAGCCTAGGGAGTTTCTCGAAACTCATCACCAATCTCCACAAGAACTGTCCGTCGTCCTTGGTCCGCTGGCCGCTTCATAAGATCGTGCCATTGGGTCATCGGGCCATCGGGTCATTGACCTCAACTGCTCAGCTTGTGTGGACATATGGAGTTGCCTCTCCAGGGAACTTGCCTCCTTCGTAATGGTCCGATGGCCTGATGACTCAATGACCCGATTCTCTACTCCTTCTCCGCCCTCGCCACCTCTTCGCGCCGGCTGGTGATCCACCAGATTCCGCCCAGAAGCACTCCACCCAGCATGACCAGGTTGGGGATCTGGGAGAGCACTCGATAGGTCAACAAAGGCATAGGATCGCGCGGCAGGTTGGTGGGCAAGCCCAGTTGTCCGAAGGGCACGGCGGAGAGATAAAGCACGGAAGTGCCGCCCACCTCGTCTTTCCCGTAAACGTGCTGAAAGTACTTCGCTGGCTCCTCGCGGAGCCGCTTCTCGGCTTCGCTTAGCAAGTCGGGGCGCTCGCCGAAGATGCCGGCTTGGACCGGGCAGACTTCTGTGCAGGCGGGTTGCCGGCCCTGGGCCTGCCGCGGCGCACACATGGTGCACTTTCTCACCCTGGGCAGAGCCACCTTCCACTCGTATCGCGGGATGCCAAATGGGCAGGCCATCATGCAGTAGCGGCAGCCCATGCAGCGGTCCGGGTCGTAGACCACCGGTCCGGCCGCGGTCTTGCGCAGCGCGCCCACGGGACAGACCGACGCACAAGTCGGGTCCTGGCAATGCATGCAGAAGCGCCGGACGAAGATACTGCCATGCGTTTGGACCACGTTCAGCGTGTCGGCCGAAAGCTGGAGGTCGAGCAGGCTGTCGCTGGGCGGGAGGCCGTTGGCTTCTTTGCACGCAGCCACACAAGAGCCACAGCCGATGCACCGAGTGGTGTCAACGAGAATTGATTTGCTCATTTCTTCGACATCTCCAAGGAGCAACAGGTTGGACACATTGCCTGCGCATTAATCCGACCTGATGTATCTCTATGCACGCTAGGTGCCGAGAAATTCAGCAGGCACGCGCTCTAATGGGTCTAATAGTCCGAAATATCTGCATTTTGCTTGCATCCCACGCCGCTCGTGGTGAAATCGCGCAATTGAACGGTCTTTCTGGGCGGGATGCACCGCGATGGGAGAAAAGATGAGAGCAAGGCTTTCGCCTCTCTGTGCAAACTTGATTGACAGCGGGTCGACAGGGCAAGCCGGGCAGCGAGGCGGGTTCGGTTATGACGCAGACTATCTAGTCGTGCCTTGGGGAAGCGGTCGAGAGGGTAGGTTGGGGCGCGGCTGACCTCCCCCGCTCCCCGGAGCGATATTCATTGCTGGCAGCAGAGCTTTACGCACGCCGCAAGAATTCTGCTTCGAAGGCCCTCCAAGTCGTCGGGGCAAGTTCAGCCAGGCAGCCGACGGCAGGAAGTCCGCCGTCCTGGCTGGTAAGGCCGAGGGCCAAATCCGGCGCCGTCTGCGCCGCGAGGAACTCCCGGAAGCGCACGAATTCCTTTTCGAGCCACAGGATCGCTTTTTCGCCAAAACGCAATGCCGTCGAGTGCTCCTCCATTCGAGTAGGGGTGAGGTAACAGACCCAACCTCGACCATAGGGGTCCGAACTCAGCAATGCAGGGTGATCGGCAAGGCGGCTATTCACCGCCAACACCCGGCCGGTGACCGCAGAAGGAATGATGATGCTCCGGCCGTTACGTTCTAAGCGAAAAAGCGGCTGGCCGGCGGTCACCTGATCGCCAACCTGAGGCAGGATAACCCGGCGGGCGACACCGATCGCGTGGGCGATCAGGGCGTCGGCGCCAACCTCCAGCATGCCGGCGGGATCGGGCTTGAACCACACATGCTCAGGGGATAGATGAACGCCCGCCGGCAGTTGGCACCACGAGTCGAGTTCAGGCCACCGGAGGTTTGCACCGCCAGGTAGCGCGCGGCGCGCAGCCTGGTGCGCCCGCCACTTCTCCTGGCCCAAGTCGGCCAAGACCAAGCCAACGAACATCAGTGCCACAAAGATCGCGACCATCTTCAACCTCCAGAAAGCTGCGTCCGCCACCGTCCGCGCGGCGTTCCGGGTGTAGCTTCAGGCCAACAGCAGTTCTTGGACGAACTTCTCCCACTGGAACTCCGGGACCAGGCTCAGCACATCACCGATGGCGTGCCCGCCATCCTGGAGGCGTGCTTCCGAGCCCGGGCTGACGCGCATGTGGAGTGTGGAAACGGATTCCTCCATCCAGCGCTGCGCCAGTCGTCCGTGCAGCAGGTTTTTCAGATTGCTGTCCACCGCCGGCGCGTTTACCGCCACCAGCCAGCCGGCCCCGAAAGGATCCTTATGAGCGAGAGAGGGATCTCGCAGAACCTCCGGGTTGACGTCCACCACTTCGCCCTCGATGGGCGAAAGCATCTCGAAGCGATGGCTGCCGCGCCCCAGCGTCCAGCCGCGCTCGCCCTGACGGAGCCAGCGGCCCCGCGCCGGCAGATCGATTTGATCGATCTGGCCGACCAGCCGCGCCGCAAAATCATCCAGGCCGATCCGTACCACTTGGTGGGATTCCTTCATCGCCCAGGCATGCCCGGGGTGATAGGAAAGGTGGGCGGGAAATTTGAAGCCTCCCACGATATTCAGCGGGAAGGAAAGCTCCTCCGGTGGCACTTCCCGGGCTGCGTTCTTCACCTCAACCCGCTCCGGCTGGCGCCTCTGGAGGAAGTAATCTACCACCACGAAAAGAACGAATGTTGCTAGGACTAATCCAGCGACCATTTAGCACCTCGTGGCACTCCGCTCCCTTGCTGCGGAGCGAAGCACCCGAATCTCGCTATTTGTGTTTGCAGGCCTCTGGCCGTTGATCGAGAATAAGCAGGAATGGGCGATGCGCCTAACTGATTTAAGATGTTATGGTTAGTTCACATCCGCTGAAATACGAAAAGGAGGACAAATCTGCGCTATTTGCCGCCTTTGTTGTGTTTCGCAATAGCAAGTCACCTTGGTATGGCTAGCTGCCCTAACAACCTCCATACTTTCAAAGGGATACTATGCTGCTGCGCATTACAACAGCGGTTGATGAGTAGTTCAACAGGAAGACGGTGGACTTCCAGGCTAGCCCTAGCACTATTCACATAGGGGGTGAGGAGATTGTTCATCTACTTGTTCCCGAGTGACCCCCTCACCCGTCCCGCCCCGGCTGGAGAAAACGCCGGTTGCGGGCCACCCTTTCCCCCAAGGGAGCGAGGGCTGGATTATCAAATCAACGCTCACCTCGCCCCCTTGGGGGCGAGGGCAGTTAGTTGCAATCAACTCCCCACTCGTCGGCTTCTCCGGCGGTGCGCCGGCCTCCGGATGGGCTTTGGATTCTCTGCTGGCACAGCAGGCTCGGAATCTGATATAAGAACGCGACTTGCCCAATCATGAAGACCGGGAGTTGAACTGTGCGCAAACCAATTTGTGTACTTATCTTCGCGCTTTGGATCGGGAGTGTGGTCGTCGCACAAGAGCCGTCCGCACCTTCTCCGCTCGTGGACCGGGTTGGCCAGACCGGCTTCCTGCAACTTGAGGCGGAGAGTTTCAAGAACCTCCCCCGCCAGCAAAAGGTGCTAGCCCACTGGCTTTCGATGGCAGCCATCGCCCTGAACCCCATCGTTTACGATCAGAACTCCGCTTACGGCCTGGAACTGAAGCAACTGCTCGAGCAGATCCTGACGCATGCGCGCGGCATCGACCCGGTGGTTCTGAAAAGGCTCACCGACTACACCAAACTATTCTGGGCGAATCATGGGAACCACAACACTTTCACCTCGCAGAAGTTTCTGCCGGATTTCACCTATGAGGAACTCGCGGCCGCGGCCGAGCAGGCGCTCAAGAATCGCGCGCGATTGGGCCCGCGGACAAAACTCGCAAAGGAACTCGCCGACCTGCGCCCGGCGATTTTCGGCGCGGATTATCAGCCTTACCTGACGCTGAAAAACCCCAAGAACGGAGAAGACCCGCTCGCCGCGAGCGGCAACAACCTTTACCAGGGCGTGACGATGAGCGACCTCGCGGATTTCCACGACAAGTACCCGCTCAACTCGCGCCTGATCAAGAAGGACGGAAAACTCATCGAGCAGGTGTACCGCGCGGGCACTCCGGACGGCAAGGTCCCCCCCGGTCTCTACGCCGACGAATTGAACCGGGCGATTCGCTATCTCACGATGGCGCTGCCTTACGCCGACGCACCCAAGAAGAAAGTCCTAAAGGATCTGATCCGCTACTACCAAACCGGCGCCCCGGCCGACTGGCGGCAGTTCAACATCGACTGGGTGCGCGATGACTCCCCGGTGGATTTCACCAACGGCTTCATCGAGGTTTACAAGGACGCGCGCGGCCTGAAGGGCGCCGCGCAGTCCTATGTGACCATGGTGGACGAGAAGATGAACAAGCTCATGCAGGCGCTCGCCGCCAATGCCAAGTATTTCGAGCAGCGCGAACCCTGGGACGACAAGTACAAGCTCGAGACACCTCATCCCCCCATTGTGAACACCGTGGAAGCGCTGATTGAGACCGCCGATTTCGACATCACGACCATCGGTGAGAACTTGCCGAACGAAGCGGAAATCCACGACCAGTACGGCAGCAAGAGTTTCATTTTCACGGGCTCCACGCGCGCCTTCGCGGCGGCAGAGGGCATGAAGGTGGCCGGCGAGTTCGCCTATTCCGACGAGGCACGCGCCCGCGCCGAGAAGTACCGGACCCTCTCGAACGACATCTACACCGCCATGCATGAGGTGCTGGGGCACGGCTCGGGGAAGATGAACCCCAAACTGACCGGGGAGCCGGCTGTCTATCTGAAGGAATACTACTCGACCCTCGAAGAAGCCCGCGCGGACCTGGTAGCGCTATGGAATTTCTTCGACCCCAAGCTGATTGAAATCGGGGCCATCCCCAACCTCGACGCCGCCCAGGCCGCCTACGACGGCGAGGCGCGCGCCGCGCTCGCCGAACTCCATGAGTTCCCCACCGGCGACACGATCGAGGAAGACCACCGGCGCGGCACGCAGCTTATCGTCAATTACATTCGGGAGAAGACCGGCGCCATCCAGCCCGTGGAGCGCGACGGCAAGGTTTACCTGGTAGTGAAGGACTACGACCAGATGCGGCAGGGTGTGGGCATGTTGCTGGCCGAACTGATGCGCATCAAGGCGGAAGGCGATTACGACGCCGCCCAGGCGCTGATCACGAAATACGGCATCCACTTCAATACCGCCTGGCGCGACCAGGTGGTGGAGCGCTACAAGCAGCTCGACCTGCCCACCTTCTGGAGCGGCATCAATCCCGACCTCGTGCCACACTTCAGCACGGGCGGTAGGATGGACGACGTCGAGATCGTCTATCCGCGCGACATCGTGAAGCAACAGCTCCGCTACGCGGAGATCGCGGGGCACTGAGGACGGTGGGGAGGATTTCCACTCGCTCTAGGTCACATGGTTATGAAAACCCCGGCTGCCTGCTTCCTACTCCTGTTCGCTGCCAGCGCCACAAACCTCCCTCATCTCTTGGCTCAGACCAATCAGCCGGCCCAACCAAGTGAAACGACAGACCGAGGCGCGGCGAAGCAACCCAGCCGGGCGAGGACAGGAAACCAGACTTTTCCAACGATTCCTTCTTCGATGGCGCTTGGCCAGGACGTCAAGTTCGAGGGCTACGAGGTGCGAACATATCGCGCCGGGGAGCACGGCGATCCGTCACAGGCGTTTGAAGTCCTGAAAGGCGGTCGCAGAGTATACAGCCGCGTCGATGACGACGGCATGAAATACAGTGTCGGGTGCCTTAACAAAAATGACCCGGGTAACCGGGACATCAGACCGGGAAAAGACATCACAGGCGAAGGAAAACCCAACTTGGTTATTGCGGATTGGACAGGCGGAGCGCACTGCTGCTTGACGTACTATATCTTTGAACTTGATGATCAGGTGAGAGAGGTTGGCCGGATCGACGCCAGACACGGTGAGGGTTGCCGGTTTCGAAAGGAACGTGAAGGCAAAGTCGACTTCTTAATAAACGACTGGACCTTCGCCTACTGGAACGCCCCCTTTGCCTTTTCACCGGCCCCCCAAGTCATTTTGCGTTACCAAGCCGGGAGCTACCATGTCGCGGCAGACCTGATGGTGAAACCAGCCCCTTCGCCAGGGGAGTTCCAGCAACTCGTGGAGAAGGGGCGACGCATCCCGCGCAGCGGCGACGGAAGTCCGGCGAGCAAGTTTTGGGGAATTATGCTCGACCTCATCTATTCCGGCCACGCGAACCTCGCCTGGAAGTTTTGTGACGGGGCGTGGCCCAGTTCGGCGGAGTCTAAACAAGAATTCCTGCGCAGTTCCAAGTCCCAACTCTCCACCAGCCCATACTGGGAGGCCATCAAAGCCATGAATGGCTTATGAACGCGGCACGGCCGCGGACATTTGGTGCAACGCAAAACCGCCCAGGGAGGACCCAGCTTGCAGGTTCACGCTTCGTTGATGGATAACCAGCACACACCTGAGAACCGCTGCCGCTACTGCCACCCTCCGCGGCGCGCGACATCTCCTGTGGAATGATAAAGGGTACTCAATCGGCGGAGTCGTCGGTTACGGCTTGTGAACTTTGCGCCGAAGGTCGGGCCAGAATTCCTTCAATTCGTAGGAGACCGCGTCCCACCCGATCTGAGTCCCCCAGACGCCTACGCTCTTCGTGAGCGTACGTGGCGCGGGATGGTATGCATTGGAGATGGCAGCGGCCATGCCATTACCCAGGAATTCCGAGAAGTTAAACTCCTTTTGCCCGGAATCCGAACGAGTCACGAAGATCCGGCAGGCAGCGTATGCAGCGCGATGGAGAAACCCACCCTTCCCCATCTGGTAGTAGCGCGGGTCCTGTCGCAACAGGGACGGGAATAGGGCGTTGGCCATCATGTTGCCAATGGTGTAGTCGGCATACGATGCACCGTAGCGCTTCGCATAACCGCGAAATCCCTGCCCAAAGGCCGGTTCAGTGTTGCTGGCTTGGTTGATGAGAGCGATCACGCCAACGTAAGGGTATTCGGCAGGGTCAAACGTGCTGCGGGCCACGAGCTTGAATTTTTGCCCGGCGGTCAGAGGCGGCACGGTCCGAGCGTTCTCCACGGTCAGGAAATTGGGCAACGCCCACAAGATTCGGTCGTTATGCGGACTGCTTTGCTGCCCTATCGGGGGGGCATCCTTGTCCCCGGTCTTAGCCGGGGCTGGCGGAGCGGCCGCCGGACCCGTCTGCGCTTCCTGTTGTGCTATCAACTTGGAAGGTAATAGAAGTGAAAAGAATACGATTGCGCCCAGAACCCAGCTCGGCGCCCGCCGGAGTTGGTTGAACATCGTTGTCGGTAGTCTCCCCTCTTGTCTATCGGCACGACCAAACCCGCCCTTGAGCAAACCCCACGGTAGTGGTGCATTTTCGAAGTCATCAGCGACCACCCCGCCCTTCGGGCACCCCTCCTGAACCAGGAGGGGAGTCTTGCCCGGCCAGGAAACGGAGTCCCCTCCTAAGCTTAGGAGGGGTGCCGCCGTAGGCGGCGGGGTGGTCAGGAACCTTAATCGTTGCTCGGCGAAGACGCGTGATTCTGAATTGCACCACTACCAACCCCACGGGTACCTTGCCATCTGGGTTTGATTCGCGAATCCTGGCAAAGGTTTCATTTTCCCGCAAAGGCCGGCGAAAAAGGGTGGTCCTGCTTGACAGGCGCCAAACGCGAAGCATAGGATTCTGTCATGCAAACTCCCGCTCTGCGACAACCGGCCGTGGCGGGACGATTCTATCCTGCCAAGCCGGAAGCTTTGGCTCGACAAGTCGATCAATACCTCGCTTCGGAGGGGGGCGCTCCCGAGAAAACCGAGGCGGCGCTAGGCTGCATTGTCCCTCACGCCGGTTACGTTTATTCCGGTCCGGTAGCAGGAGCGGTGTTCCGGCGGCTGCCGGCGCGCGCAGTCTACGTCATTCTCTGCCCCAATCACACCGGACGCGGCGCCCCGCAGGCGATCATGTCCACGGGCGAGTGGTTGACGCCCCTGGGTCGTGTGCCCGTAGACACCGAACTCGCCCGCAGCCTGTGCCATTCCTGCCACCTGCTCATGGAGGACTCGAAGGCCCACGAAGACGAGCATTCCCTGGAGGTGCAGCTTCCCTTCCTGCAGCGCAGCGTGGGCGCCTTCAGCTTCGTTCCCATTGCCCTCGGCGTGGGTGGGTTCGAGGCGCTCGAAGCGCTCGGTCACGGCATTGCGCAAGCCCTAAAGCGTTTGCCCCGCCCGGCGCTGATCGTTGCTTCCAGCGACATGAATCACTACGAGCCGGACGACCTAACGCGTCGCAAGGACGGCATGGCAATTGAGCAAATCAAGGCGCTCGATCCCAAGGGACTGTATCAGGTCATCCGCCGCGAGGACATAACCATGTGCGGCTACGGCCCCGCCATCGCCCTGCTCACCGCGGCCAAAGACCTGGGTGCAACTCGCGCCGAACTTGTCCGCTATGCCACCTCCGCGGACGCCGGCGGCGACCGCAGCGCCGTGGTGGGCTACGCCGGCATCGTAGTTTCCTGACGGGCAGTCCCCACCACGTTCTCCTCATGAAGCCGTGAGATTGTCCCCGTGGACCTTCTTGGACCAGAGACGCGAAGGCGCGCTCACCTTGGGCACGAAGATGAGCGCGCCCCTGACTTACCGATAGTAGGTGGTCGAGCCTTCAGCGGACAGCCCGGCTCGACGGGCAGTGCTGGTTAATGGTGTCCGCCAGCGGAGCTGTGACTTCCCCCGTGGCCTCCGCCGGATCCTCCGCCCCCGCCCCCAGATCCACGTCCACCCCCGCCACTGCCCGCAGACCCGCCTCCCGAGTGCACGCCCCCGGACACCGAGGATACCGACTTGGCTGCGGAGGCCGAAGGCCCTCCGGTATTCCCGGGGGAGATGCGCGTGCCCGGGTTGGCAGATGACCCCGCCTCCACCCGCGGCGCAGCGGCTGGAGCGAACCCATACCTCTCCGCCCGTGCGCCCGTCACCGGAACCGGTGGCAGCAAACCCCCAGCGTCCGGGGCGCGCTGCCCCGCGTCGTGGGTCCCCGCCGGCATAGGTTCCATCCCCTCCGGGTTTGCCGCAGGGGCGGCAGCAACGGCCGGTCCGGTTCGCGCGGCCGCAGGCTCTGGGGGCGACGTCACATTTGGGTTATTCACATAGTGGCCGCCGTGGGGATCATAAGCAATGCCCGAATCAGGCGATACCCCAACTACGTGCCGGGGTGGCGGCGCAGGCGCTACCATCCTTGCCCCGCCCGCCCCTGTCACCTTGCCCGAATTGTAGGTATTATCATTTGTAGTAATAGACATTGTTGAGCTATTACCCCTGGGGAGGGGCCGCCCAGTTCCGTACGCGGCAGGTTGGGGAGCAGCCGGGCCGGGCAGCAGGGCTGCCGCCGTCGGGTGGACCCCCGGCTGGTTGATCTTTTCTCCGATGGCCGGGTTGAAACCCAGCAGGCTCGCGGGATTCACCCTCCCGCCGTTGCGAAAGGTACTCGTGCTCACTACCGCTCCGCCGCATCTCGCGCCACCCAGGCAAGGATTCGCGGTGGGTTTTCCGTGCACCGGGTGCGCCCGCGGAACCCAGCCGATCCAACCCGGGCCCGTGTACCAAGTCACCAGTGCCGGCGACCACGTCCCGAAACTGCCGGGGAACCACGCCCAGCCCATTCCGGTTAAAAACTCCCAGGCCCCGTAGTGGTAGGGCAGCCAACCCCACGGCTCGGCGGCAATCCAGGTGTAGCCCCAGCCCGGATACCAGCACCACTGGCCCTGCGTGTAAGGCGCCCAACCATAACCAAGCGCGGCGGGCGTCCATCCGTAGCCCCAGCCCTGCACGTAAGACCAGTTGCCGTATGCGCCCAGGTCGCCCCACCCGTAACGAGAATCTGCCGTGTTGCCCGTGTAATCGTTCGGCGAGGGACCGGTTTGCGCCATCTTGGCGCGGCTTTCGCGTTCCTCCACCCAGTTGTCCCAGTCATCCTTGGTTATGCCCTGCGAGACATTGGCAAGTTCGTTCGTGTCCGGCCGCAACTCCAGCACCGTGTTCTTTTCGAGCGCCCAAGTACCCAGGTTGCTCGCCACGTCCACGGTGCCCTTAAAGACCTCCACGCGCTCCACGTCTTGATCCAGATCCACACGGAAGAGCGCTTGGCCCCGCACCGTCAGCGTGCCGTTGGGCGTGGCCAACTCAAAAGAATCCTCTTCGCTTTCCAGCCGGGGATGGAATGTCCCGTAACCCTGCTCGAGTTGCAGGTGATTGATCTTGCCGCCACTCGCCGCGAGCGCCAACTGGGTGAAGTCCAGCAGGGCGCGCTGGCCCAACCGGATGGCGCCGCCATTCTCAAACTCCACCTCCGCGAAGCTGCCCTCCCCTGTGGAGAGCTTGAAGCCTTCTTCAAGAGGCGTATTGACCGGCGCCTGGGCCCATTCCTGCACATCGGGCCGCGCGATGGTCACGGTACCTTCTACAAAACTCAGACGAACAATGCGCGCATGGGAGTATTCCTGTCCCCACAACAAACCTGCGGTGAGCAGGCCGAACGTCCCTGCCGCGAAGGTCAGAAGGAAGCAACGTCTGCGCCGTTTCATGGGGCACCTCCCCGCCATCCACTGCCTGGCCGTCCCCTCCTAATCGTACACCTACCTGGACGTGCCAGAGAGATCAAAAGTTGCATCCGCACGAGAACTCTAATGTCCGTCCGCCAGGCAGATCGCGGGGAAGCCCCTCGTGCGCATCAGAGGAGGACAACTGCTGAAAACCTGGCTGAGCTAACGCTCGCCGAAATCCGGAGGGGGGAATGAGAGTGCATCCCACCCACTCTCGGACATTTCGCCTCTTTCATGATAACCAGTGTCACTTTGTCCGCGTCTTATTGGAACGAGGAGGGTCTTGCCTCCGTATTTGTCTGCAGGAGATACCGAATGTCCAATCTGATGCGTGACATCCGCTATGCATTCCGCCGCCTGCGACAATCGCCAGGGTTCGCGGCAGTGTGTGTGATCACGCTCGCCCTCGGAATCGGCGCTAACACCGCAATTTTTACTTTGGTGCACGCGATAATGCTGAGGAGCCTGCCCGTCTCGAGCCCCAAGCAACTTTACCGCCTCGGTGACGCCAACAACTGCTGCATGCTGGGAGGGTTGCAGGACAACTGGGCGATTTACGCCTACTCCCTGTATCAGCAGTTCCGTGATCACACGCCCGAATTCGCCGAGATGGCCGCCTTCCAAGCTGGTTTGCCAACCTTGAGCGTCCGGCGCAGCGGCGCAAGCGGGCCGGCTGAGCCTTTTGTAAGTGAATTCATTTCCGGAAATTACTTTCCCATGTTTGGTCTGGGCGCTTTCGCCGGGCGCGTTATCACACCGACTGACGACACAGCTAGTGCGCCGCCCGTCGCCGTGATGAGCTATCGTACCTGGCAGCAGCACTTCGGGCTTGATCCCTCGGTGATTGGCGCCACCTTCACCATCAACCAACTGCCGTACACTGTGGTGGGAATCGGCCCGCCGGGTTTCTTCGGGGATACTTTGCGCGCCGACCCTCCGGACTTCTGGCTGCCCCTGGCCACGGAACCGGCCCTCAATGGGCAGAACTCGTTCCTGAATCGTCAATTTCACTGGCTCTACATCATCGGACGATTGAAGCCCGGCGCGCGCGCTGCCAGCGTCCAGTCCAAGGTTACAGTTGAACTGCAACAATGGCTCAGCGCTCAACCGGACCTTACGGCCCACGACCGTTCGGAGCTCGGCAAGCAACATATCGTGCTCGCACCCGCGGGGGGCGGTGTGGCCAGCCTGCAGGACGGCGCCACCGCGGGCCTGCGCCTGCTTATGATTATCGCCGGGCTGGTGCTGCTGATCACCTGCGCCAACATCGCCAACCTGCTGCTGGCGCGCGGCGCCGCCACGCGCTTCGAGACCGCCATCCGCGTAGCGATGGGCGCCCCTCGGGGGAGGCTCATCCGGCAGATCATCACCGAAAGCGTCGTGCTGGCAGTCCTCGGCGGTGTGGCCGGGCTGGTTGTGGCTTTTCTGGGGACGCGCACTATCTTGCTCGTCGCCTTTCGCGGAGCTCGCTTTGTGCCGATCAGTCCCCTGCCCTCCCTGCCCGTGCTCGGTTTCGCTTTCCTCCTCTCTTTGCTTACGGGCATCGTGTTCGGCGTGGCGCCTGCCTGGATCACTTCGCAATCCGACCCCGCAGAAGCCCTGCGCGGGGCCGGCCGCTCCACGCGCGACCGTTCTTCGCTACCGCGGCAATCTCTGGTAGTCCTGCAGGTTGCCCTCTCGGCGATTCTGCTGATCGGCGCCGGCCTTCTCACCCAGACCCTGCGCCATCTGGAAAACCAACGCTTCGGCTTTGAAACTCAGGGCCGGATCATAGTGAGAGTGAATCCCGCCCTGGCGGGGTACAAGCCCGAAAAGTTGTACGGACTCTATCAGCAACTTGCGCAGCGCCTGCCGCAAATCCCAGGCGTGATCAGCGCCAGCTACTCACTTTACAGCCCGATGCGGGGTGAAAACTGGTCCTACAGCATTGCCTTCGAAGGCCGGCCGCCTGATGATCAGATCGGTGCTTCTTTCGACCGCGTGAGCCCCCATTACTTCGATACCCTGGGCACACGCCTCGTGCGAGGCCGTGTGATCGGCGAGGAGGACACGCCCAACTCACGCCAAGTTGCCGTGATAAATGAAACCTTCGCACGCAAGTTCTTCCCCAAGGAGGACCCCCTCGGCAAGCACATCGGTATGGGAGACGCGAGCCACGCGGGGGATTTTGAGATCGTGGGCATCGTGGAGGATACGAAGTATCAGGACGCGCGCGACTCCGCCTATCCGACGTTCTTCATGCCGTTCCTGCAAATGTCGAAGGACCCCAAGCAAGCCTTCATGCTCGGTTCTCACTACTTGCAGGACATTGAGCTGCGCGTGGCGGGCAAGCCCGAGAATCTGGCGGCCGCAGTGCGGCAAACCCTCGCGGATATCGACCCCAACCTTACCGTGCTCGACATGATGACCTTGAGCGAGCAAGTCACGCGCAATTTCAATCAAGACCGGCTGATCGCGCGACTCACGGAACTATTTGGCTTGCTCGCGCTGGTACTTGCCTGCGTGGGACTCTACGGAGTCACGGCCTACTCTGTAGCGCGCCGCACGAGCGAGATTGGCATCCGGATGGCACTTGGCGCGGACCGCGCCAGCGTGCTGGGCTTGGTATTGCGCGGAGCCTTGCTGCAACTCGGTGTGGGTCTCGCAGTCGGAATTCCCGTGGCGCTGGCCGGCGGCCGTTGGCTCGGCAGCCAGCTTTATGGCGTGAAAGCCTATGATCCGCTTATCCTGGGCTTGGCGGTCGTAGTGTTATCAGCCTGCGCGCTGGTGGCGGGGTTCGTCCCGAGTTGGCGCGCCGCTTCCATTGAACCAGTGCAGGCCCTGCGGGCGGAATGAGAAAACTGGATAATCCAAATTCGTAACCCGCGTGCTGGCTGCGGACTTGCCTCGGCACCTCCGATGGCAGTGGCAACTAACCAGTGACAAACAAATCCGGCCCGTGGAGGCAAGGTGGCGCAGGACCCGCGGTCAGGCCCTGCGGTTCTTCCAGCGGTGCAGGGCCTGGCCGCGCCCTCAGGAACAGGTGACAGGGGACAGTAATCCGCGCCGCCTGCTTCGCCTCGCGGTGGAAGAACCGCAAGGCTGGATAGCGAGCCATGCGCTACACGACCGCGCCACTTTATTCGGTCATCGTCAGTTGCGGCCTTCTTGAATGCGTTTCAGGATTTCCTGGGCGCGGGACTGGGCCAGATGCAGGAGGCGGGGATTGCCGGCAATCTTTTCCAGCGTGGGGACCAGCAGGCTGGCTTCGAGCAAGCCGTGCTCGTCGAGCTCGATCTGGATCTGGCGCAACTGCTGGGGCAGACTCAAAGGGTCGTACTTGCTGGCATAGTCGAGCTGGGCGATGTGCTGTTCGACGCTCGAGATTTTCTCAAACAGTTCGGTGAGTTGCTGGGCGGTGTGGTTCTCGGTGTAGTTAAACTCCACCCGGCTGACCTTGCCCCCGGCCTCGTAAGTGAAAGTTTTCAGGCCCAGGTTGGCGACCTTGTGGCGACTCTCCAGGTTGAGAGAGCTGAAGTAGCCCAGCGAGCTTGCCATAGAAAACAGGCGTTGGGTGGTGGCCGGAGAGATCTCGAGGGCGCGCGGGTTGGGCACATCAGCCAGCGGGCGCCCCTCGTACGCCGCCTTGCCATTCGCATCCACGCGCAACGCCATGTACTCAGGGAGGCTGCCCGGCAGGGATTTGGTGAAGGTGAGCCGAGGGACGGAGGTGGAACTCTGTGCCAGCACGGCGCGGCTCGGCGCCGTCCAGTGCCCAGCGCCGCACACCCCGGCCGCGAGCGCCAGGATTCCCACCGCCCGCTGGAAGAAGCGATGCCGACGAACCATAAACCGGGACGTGATCTCGGCGTTACCTCCTCCCGTCGGGGAATCAGGCTGCCCCTACTTCGTCTGCGTGAGGGCGTGTAGTTCCGCCTCTTCGATATCGAAGTTGGCGTACACGTGCGAGACATCTTCGTGGTCTTCCAATTCATCCATCAGCCGGAGCATCTGGTCAGCCTGTTTGCCGGTCAGCTTCACGTAGTTCTGCGGCACCATGGTAACTTCCGCCGCCGCCGGGGTGATCTGCGCGGCCTTCAAGCCTTCCACCACGCTATGAAAACGCTCGGGCGAGGAGAGGATTTCCCAATTGCTGCCGTCATCGATCATGTCATCGGCGCCGGCGTCAGTGATGAGCTCCAGCAGCTTTTCCTCGTTCGCCTTGCTTTTCTCCACGACCACGTAACCCTTCTTGTGGAACATCCACGCCACGGAGGCGCCGAAGGTCCCGCCGTGCTTGGCAAAGGTGTGGCGGATTTCGGAAGTCGTGCGGTTTTTGTTGTCCGTCGTGACTTCCACAATCATGGCGACCCCGCCGGGCCCGTAAGCTTCGTACACACCTTCTTCATACGTCGAACCGGGCAGTTCGCCAGTGCCTTTCTGGATGGCGCGCTTGATGTTGTCGGCGGGCATGTTCTCGGCCTTGGCGGCGAGGACGGCCGTGCGCAGGCGGGGATTCGAGTCAGCGTCGCCACCGCTGATGCGCGCGGCCACGGTGATTTCCTTGATCAGTTTGGTGAAGATCTTCCCGCGGCGCGCGTCCGCTGCACCCTTCTTGTGCTTGATCGTTGCCCACTTAGAATGGCCTGACATAGGAAAACTGTCCTTTCAACTTGTGGCATTGATCCCCAAGGCAGCCCGCAGCAATGAGAGTTGCGCGGGTTTCCTGAGATTGACCATAACGCAGAAAAAATGGTAACACAAGCCGGAGCCGGAAGCTATCAGGACCCCGTGCGCAGCCGCGCCCGGTGGCAGGGCCAGCGTGGCCGTGCCTGCCTGATTCTCACCGGCGAGACGCCCGCGCCACGCCGCCTTGCCGGCGCCCGCCTGGGGTGCTTCTACTTCCGCGCCGGCTTTAGGGTCCAGGCCTGCAGTTTGGCAAGCGACATCAGCTTGGGCGCATGAAAGCCGCGGGGGAAAATCACCCAGCCCCAAAGCTCCGGGGAATCGTCCGCTACATAGTCGGCCGCGGCCAGGCGCGCCGGCCCGAAGCTGACGCTGTCCGGCGGTTCGCCCTTCTCGGTAAGCGTCACCGTCAGTTGCGCGAGGCCCACCAGATAGCTCTCCGGGGGAATGGGCTGGCTGCCCATCCAGATGGCGTTGGGGATTTGCCCCGTCTTGTCCAGGTCATCCTGGACATCCAGGACGGTGCGCGTCACCTGCGGCCAAGGCACCTCCAACTTAGCCGCCAGTGTCGCCGGCGCAGAGGCCGGGCCATAGGGCGTGCCGTCCAGGATGAGCGGGTCCGTGCCGTCCCGCCGCACCAGGTTTGCAACGAACTTGTTAAGCAGGTAGAAAGCTTCGCTGGCGCTCAGGTTGAAGCGCTCGCCCACCTGGAAGGACACTTCTCGATCCACTTGGCCCGCGATACCGACGATTTCCTGCTTCGAGAAGACGTGCTTCTGCGCTTGGTCCCGAAACATTTGCGCCGCTTGGGAAGCCGTGATGAAATCTACGCGCGGGAAGGACTTCATGAAGACGACCAAATCCTCCAGGTACTTGAAGGCTCGCCCGCTCTCTTCCGGCGTCTTCAGGGGCGGGAGTTGCCAGGCCTCCGGCGGCGGATTGGCTCCTTCCCGGAAATTCACGCCGTCCCAGAATTCCTTGTGGACGAATTCGCAGGGATGAAAGCACAGGCTGATCACTCCGCCCTCCTTCCGGCTGGTCATACGGAAATAGAAATCCTGGAACTTGGCTTTGGCCGCGTCCAGGTTGGACCAACTTTCATCAGCCCGAAGCTGCTCACCTTCCTGTGTGTTAAAGATGTTGAGGAGCCCTCCGTACCAGAACGGGCGGCCTTTCAGCCCCACCTGCTTGCCCTCGTCGAGATATACCCGTACGCCCCACTTCTGCAGCGCGGGGAAAGCCTGCGGCGCCCAGGAATCGCCCGGCTGCCCGTACGCCACGGGGGTTTTCCCGAAAATGCGCGCCACGTCGTCGAAGCCCGGGCGTTCGCGGCGCGTAAATTCTTCCACGCCCGAGTCCCAATCGAGTGTCGACTCGTATTCCGCCACCGTGGGGTGCTGGCTATGCGTGTTGGTGTGATACCCGATGTCGTGGTGCGTGAGGGCGCCGATCACATCCTGTCGGTGGCGCCGCTCCAGCGTGCGCGCCTTCTCGCCCACCACTTTGAAGGTGGCGGAAACTCCCTGCTGCGTCAGAAAAACGGCCAGGCGCTTCGCGGCGTCGTCGCTCTGCGGCAGGATGTAGTCTTCGGTGTCAAACCAAAGCAGGATAGAAACGCGCCCGGGGCTGGGGATCTCCTCCTGGGCGGGGGACGGCCGGGGATGAATCCGCGGTAACCCGAAGTTCGGGGCAATGGGATTCTGGTTCGGGACCTGGGCGGAGGCTGGGGCTCCAAGGATCATGATCATCGCCGCCGCGGCACACCCCGCGGCCAGCCACGCCCTGATGCTCGGGCTGTGCGTTCTCCACCTTTTCGTCTCTCTCTTCACGATGATGGCCTCCTTAAGGCGCGGCGCAAGACCCCGGCCGCAACCAAAACGAAGTTCTCCGTGACCTCTGTGCCTTTCAAGCCTTAACACAGAGGGCACGGAGCATCTCAGCGACCTCTGTGTTGAGGCTCTGCTGGTCACGGAGGACGCGGAGATACTGCTGACAGGAGGTGAAATCTTCGCATCCGGCGAAGAAACTCAACCTCAGTAGTATAGGGCGCTCCGGCCCGGCGCCCGAAACAGCCCGCCCTCCCGGATTTTCCACCCAGCAACCCTTAATTTGATGTCTCCAAGCTCTGCAATATCTTGTCGAAGGTGGGTGCGTAGGATTCGAAGGCTTTTTCCGGGGCGACGAAGATCAGCGCCAGCAGGTAGTCGCCCTGGCGGATCGTCACCAGGTGGTCCGTTTCTCTCTCCCCCGCGAGCGGGGAAGCATTCTGCAGCAGCGTGCTGACCGCCGAGCGCCCCTGCAGGTTCATCCCGGTTTGCTGCAAGACGTGCAGTTGCGGGTTCGATTGCCGCATGGAGTCCACCAATTCCTGGGTCGCATCCACCAGTCCCCAACTCTCTCCGGACGGCCGGGAGCGGCTCACGGCCGCGCCGTAAGCCTGCGCCGTGTCCCCCTCGGGCCCGGTCACCATGCCGCCGGGAGGAAACAGCGCCACCCCATCCTCGCTCTGCTGCACCTGCCAGTTATCGGGGTAGCTCAAGACCAGCACTTTCCCGTCGTAACGAAGCATGTGCTCGGAAGGCGGGGGCGGCGGTTGACTGGCGCTGGCCTTCGGCGTGCCCTGCGCTTTGGGTGGCGGCGCCATTCCCGCCAGGCGCCGCTTGATGGCCTCGAACTCTGGGCTGTCGGTCTTCGCACTCCGCGGCGGGCCTAACTTCCCGATTTCCGCGTCCACATCCTTGATGCGGTTCTCAGGATTGGGATGATCGGAGAAGAACTGCAGCGTGCGCTGCGGATATTTCCTTTCGATGATCTGGAAAAACTGGGGCATGGCGTGGGGATCGTACCCCGCCTGGTAGAGGATGTAAGTCCCCACCTCATCCGCCTCCGCCTCCGCACTGCGTGAATTCTTCAGCATCAGCGAATTCACTCCCAGACCGATCCCCATCTCGGCCAGTTGGGCCGTAATGCTCCCGCTCTGTCCCAGGATACCGCCCAAAATCGCCAGGGGCGCCTGGGCCAGCACGGCCTGGGAGGCCATATGCGTGCCATGGCGCATCACCACGTGGCCGGACTCGTGGGCCAGCACGCCCGCCAACTGCGCTTCGTTCTCCGCCGCTTCTATCACCCCGCGGTTCACATAGATGTATCCACCGGGCAGGGCGAAGGCATTGATATCCGTGCTGTTCACGACTTTATACTGCCAGGTGTATTCCGCATGGTTGTTGGGCGCGCAGGAGGCCAGTCTTCTCCCCAGGCCGTCCAGGTACTGTAATACCTCGACATCGTTCACCAAAGGGAGTTGCTTGTCCAACTGCGTCGAGCTTTCCTTCCCCACCTGCACGTCCATTTGGGGAGAAAAGAGATTGAAACCGGGCTTGAACTGGAGCCTCTCTACGCCGAAAACGGCCTGGGGCAGAATAGCGAACGACACGAATATCGCCATCGCCGTGAATCTTCTAAACACCCGGTGGGCCACCCGGCAGATCATGGCTTTCTTTTCCCCTCTGTTGCCTGACTGCAACCCCTCTTTGAACTCGCCCGCCTGCGCCGACGCCTCCGCATGGATAACTATTCTACACCCCGCGTTGCTCCCTGGCAGGCTTCTGAAAAAGGGGATCTGTCATGGTGAGTCCGCCGCGGCGGACGAAGCATCTCGACTTGGTTCGGCCCTTTCACGCAGAAACCCTTCGTCACTCATGGGGGGAGAGAAACTTCCGGACGGCCTCATTAAATTCTGCGGGCTTTCCCACCATGGGGATGTGCCCGGTTCCGTCCAACACCACAAGCTGCGAGCCCGCAATGCCACGATTGAGGCGTTCTCCGAACGATAGCGGGATCAGCGCATCGTCGCGTCCCCAAATGATCAGAGTGGGAACGCGCACCTTCCCGAGCTTCGCGTCTTCAAATTCCTTGCCCGTGGCCATCGCGGCCACACTGCTGGCGATGGTGTAACTGTCACCGTTCTCCAGGTGCCGCTCGAAGGCGCTCGGCCCCAGGTCCACCGCGGCCCATTCCTTGTTGGCAGCGATGAAGTCGAAAAACCAACGCACATTCAGAATCGAAAGTGGTTTTGCCCCGTCGGCCGGCATCTTTAGGGTGATCTCGGGCCGCAATCCGGCGGCATCGACCAGCACCAACTTCTCCACCATCTGCGGGTGTCGAATCGTAAAGTCGAGCGCGACCCAGCCACCCAGCGAGTTCCCCACCAGGCTGGCGCGCGGAATCTTGAGCGCCTTCAGAAAGCCGTGCAGGTAATCGGCGAAGGTTTCGACCCTGTAACGCATCAGCGGCTTGTCGGACTGGCCGTAGCCGATCATGTCCAGCGCAAAAACGTGGAAATTCCGGGAAAGCGGATCGACGTTGGCGGCCCAGTGCCGGGAATCCGCGCCCAGGCCGTGGATGAGGATGACGACACTCCCCTTCCCCGCCTCGTAATAAGCGATCTTGTGGCCATGCACGACAACGGTCTGGTGCGGCGGCAGCGGTTGCACGGTCTGGCTTGACGCCAGGGTACTGAGACAAAACCAGGCTCCGAGCCATAAGCCGGCAACCCGGCGGAGGGTCAGGAGCGATCGACGTTCACATTCCATAAGAGCATTCTCTCCATCTCACACGCGGGCCACCGGCTGGCCCGCCGCATCCACCCGTTCGAGCAGCCGGTAACGCGCTCCGCACGTCGAGCAGCGCATCTCGGGCCCGGGCGCGGACGCATCTCGCCCCACCTCGCCCACCAGGCCGAAGTGGCCGTCGGGTGAGCGATAGAACTCAAACATCATTTGCCCGCAGCGCGCGCAAAACTGCCGGCGGCGCACCACGCCGGTCGCTTCCGACATGATAATTCTCGCCCTTGGACGCAGGTCAGCTTCTTCGCCCAACTGGATGGAATAGTATACCGGAAATCGCCCTGCCCGACTGGTCCGCGATGGCGATTGCCATGCACCCCTGACGAACCCGCTTGACGCGTTGCCAAGCCGTCACTACAATCGCGCCGAGATGAATCATCCCTCTGTTAAATAAAGCGGAGACTGACAATGGAACAGTGCCCTGTCTGCGGCAATAGTTACGGAATTGCCCACTCCTGCCCGGGGCCGCCCGCCACGAAATCCGTAGTAGCAACGACATGGCCCATCCCGACAGGCTTCGCACCCCTGCATTATTTCCGCCAAGCCGTGGCAATTGCGCGCCTGGACGATGACGCCGTTGTGGCCGCATCTCACGATAAGCACGCTCTTCTGTATGGCGCTACGATTTGGATTATCGGCCAGCTTCTTGCTCTGACAGGTAGCATATGGGCAGGTGGAGGAGGTCTAGCCGGGTTAAGCTGGTTCGTATTGCTGTTCACCATTGAATTCCTGATCGTGTTGGGCGCGCTTCTGTTGCTCGCACAGTACGGAATCTGTCACCTGCTGGCGCGTTGGTGGTTCGGAGCACGCGGCACTTACGTTGGCGTGCTAAGGCCGTTGCTGCTCGGGTCTGTCGTCATGTGGCTCGCGGTGATTCCCTACATTGGTTTGATAATCGCGGCACTCTGGAGCATCGCCGTAATGATGATTGTCTTCGAAAACGTGGATGGCATTGGGCGATTAAAAGCCTTCGGACTTTCGGCCGTCATTGGGCTCTTTTTTCAGGCCCTGATGCGCGGCCTCTTCGCAGCGCGATGACGGGTGGTAGCAGCGGGAAGAGATTTGAAGCAGCGGGAAAGACGTCAGTCAGGATCGTTAAGCATTGAGCGCCGTGCTTCCAGGCAGTGGAAACACTCCGCCATCGACTTTCAACTTCTCAATTTCGAATTCATTTGCCGACGTACTTCTCCGGCGCCTGATCGAACTTGGCCTTGCAGCCTTTGGCGCAGAAGTAGATGGTTTGGCCCTTGTAATCACTGCTGGCGGCGGCTTTCTCAGAATCAATGGTCATCTTGCAGACCGGGTCAACGACCTTCATGATCCCTCCTCGGCCGGGGGTGTGGCGGTTGGAGGAGACGCCCGTCCCGCGGCCCGCGCGCACAGCTCACCGCGCGACCTCGCCCGCCGCGCTACAAACCGGCCGCGACGGCTTGCACGGTGACTCGCAGCCTCGCGCGCTTGGGCTGGCACTTCGGGCAGACCAGGATGATGCTGGCGACGCGCTCACCCTCGACGCGCTGCACGTCCCAACCCGCGCCCACCGCCTCCTCAACGCGCGGCAGCCGCCGGTCGCAGTACCAGCAGCGCCCCTTGCCGGTCGAGCAGATGGCGTGCAACGCACCGTACACGTCCAGCACTAGCCGCTCCCGTGCTTTGACTGCGCCCAAACCCACCTCCCAGGTACCTCGATCGCTTCAAAGATAGCGTGCGCCACGCGATGCTTGCTCGAGCCTGCGGGGATTCGCAGACATCGCCCGCCACGGCGGGGCGCGGTGTCTGCGCCACCCGTCTTCCCTCTTCCCTACGAGCATCCGCTGGTGCTTCCGCAATTCAGGCACTTATAGCAGGCGCCATTGCGGACCATGATGGCGCCGCAATCGGCGCAACTGGGCGCATCGTCGCTGGGGTGGACGCCCGACAAGCCCGCCTGGCTCATCGAGAAGGCAAATCCGGCCTGGGGAGTTTCGCCGGTGGCGCGCGTGAACCGGGAGGCCAATTCGGAGGCCTTCTCCGCCTCCGTGCCATTCAGCGACTGCACGCTCGCATCCTCACTCGGTTGCGCGTCGCGCGGCAGGAACTTCCACGCCAGCCAGCGGAAGATGTAATCCATCACCGACTTGGCGTAGCGGATTTCGGGGTGGTGCGTCCAGCCGCTGGGCTCGAAGCGCGTGTGGCTGAACTTATCGCACAGCACCTTGAGCGGCACACCGTACTGGAGCGCCAGCGACACGGCGGTGGCAAAGGAATCCATCAGGCCCGAGACCGTGGAGCCTTCCTTGGCCATAGTGATGAAAATTTCGCCGGGCTGGCCGTTATCGTAAAGGCCTACCGTAAGATAGCCCTCGTGCTGGCCGACTGCGAACTTGTGGGTGAAGCCCATCCGCTCGTCGGGCAGTTTGCGACGGAAAGGCCGAGGCGGCACATCCCGAGTCGCGTCCCTGCTGTCTTCCGGCTTCTGACTTCTGGCTTCTGACTCCTTTTTGGGCTTGGCATCGGAAGTATTGAGCGGCTGCGAGCGCTTGGAGCCGTCGCGGTAGATGGCGATGGCTTTCAGGCCCAGCCGCCAGCCTTCGGTATAGACATTGGCAATATCCTCCGGCGTTGCTTCTTCTCGCATATTAACGGTCTTGGAAATAGCGCCGGAAAGGAAGGGCTGCACGGCGGCCATCATGCGGATGTGGCCCACGTAATGGATGGAGCGTTTGCCGTTGGCGGGCTTGAGTGAGCAGTCGAAAACCGGCAGGTGCTCCGGCTTCACGTGCGGCGCGCCCTCGATGGTGCCCTGCTGGTCGATGTAGTTGACGATCTCGGAGGCTTCCTGCTCGGAATAACCCAACCGCAGCAGCGACGTGGGCACCACGTTGTTCACGATCTTGATCAACCCGCCGCCCACCAGCTTCTTGTACTTCACCAGCGCCAGGTCCGGCTCGATACCCGTGGTGTCGCAGTCCATCATGAAGCCGATCGTCCCGGTGGGCGCGAGCACCGTGACTTGGGCATTGCGGTAGCCGTACTTCATGCCGCTCGCCAGGCACTCGTCCCAGGTCTTCTTGGCGGCTTCCCAGAGATTTTCCGGAACGTTGTGCGCGTTGATGTGCTGCAGCGCCTGCCGGTGCATGGAAATCACGCCCAGGAAGGAATCGCGATTGACGGGGAAGCCCGGGCAGGGCTCCTGCTCCGCGGCGATGCGGGAGGACTGCAGGTAAGCCTCGCCGTGCATGACCGCAGTGATGGCGGCAGCGCAGTCGCGGCCGGCGTCGGAATCGTAAGGCAGCCCGTTGGCCATGAGCAGGGCGCCCAGGTTCGCGTAGCCGAGCCCCAGGGGACGGAAGTCGTGCGAGTTCAGCGCGATCTTTTCCGTGGGGTAGCTGGCATTATCCACCAGGATTTCCTGCGCCGTGATCAGGATGTCCACGGCGTGCCGGAAGGACTCGACGTCGAATTTGCCGTCGGGACCCAGGAACTTCATCAGATTCAGCGACGCCAGGTTGCAGGCCGAGTCGTCCAGGAACATATACTCGCTGCATGGATTCGAAGCATTGATACGCGCCGTGGCCTTGGAGGTGTGCCATTTGTTGATGGTGCTGTCGAACTGCATGCCCGGGTCGCCGCACTGCCACGCCGCTTCGGCAATCTTCTTCATCAGGTCGCGGGCGCGATAGGTCTTGGCGACCTCGTCGGCGCTGACCCGGCGCGTCGCCCAGTCCTTGTCGTCGATGACGGCCTGCATGAACTCGTCGGTGACGCGCACGCTGTTATTGGCGTTCTGGAAGAAGATGGAGCTGTAGGCTTCGCCGTCGATGGCGGAATCGTAGCCCGCCTCCACCAACTTCCAAGCCTTGCGCTCCTCCTTCGCCTTGCACTCGATGAACTCTTCGATGTCGGGGTGATCGATGTTCAGGATCACCATTTTGGCGGCGCGGCGCGTCTTGCCGCCGGACTTGATGACGCCCGCAAAGGCGTCGTAGCCCTTCATGAACGACAGGGGCCCCGAAGCCACACCGCCGCCCGACAGCGGCTCCACTGAGGACCTTAGCGGTGAGAGGTTCGTACCCGTGCCCGAACCCCACTTGAAGAGCATCCCTTCCACTTTGGCCAGATTCAGGATGCTTTCGAGGTTGTCCTGGACGGAGTTGATAAAGCAGGCTGAGCACTGCGGGTGCCGGTAGGCCTCGGTCTCCTTCTTGACCCCGCCCGTGGCCGGGTCCCAGTACCAGCCCCCGCCCTGGGAACTGCGGTGGTACTTGTGCCATAGGCCGCAGTTGAACCAAACCGGGGAGTTGAACGAGGCCTTCTGCCGGACCAGAAGGTGTGTCAGTTCGTCGTGAAAATTCCGGGCGTCTTCCTCGCTGCGGAAATATCCGCCTTCCACACCCCACTGCGCGATCGTATCGGCCACGCGGGTGATCAGTTGCCGCACGCTCGACTCACGCTCGGGCGTTCCCAGCTTGCCGTGGAAATACTTCGACGCCACAATGTTGGTGGCCATCTGCGTCCAGTCTTTGGGCACCTCCACGCTGCGCTGCTCGAAGATGACCCGGCCCTTTTCGTTCTGGATGGAGGCCGTGCGCAACTCCCACTGGAGTTCATCAAAGGGATGCGCCCCGGGCTTGGTGAAAAGCCGCTTGATGGCGATGCCGCGCCTGCTCGAAATCTCGCTGCCGGGGGCCCAGGTTTTCGTTTCCGTCGACATAGAATCCCTCTCGGCCATGGTACGCCTCCAATAAGGTGGGGTTGCGCCCTTCGTAGTTATTAGTAGTCGCTGGTGCGGCCTGGTCACAGCGGATTAGATATTGTACGCGTGTCCCGCTGCCGATTCGCCCCCCTCCGGGCGGAAACCGGCTCCGCAACGGCAGGTGCAGAATCTAACTCCAGGGATACCCTTTGTCAAGAGGGAAAACACTACATATAGTGGTTACAGTCGTAACATCGACAAAATCTTGTGGAAAACCTGTGGACATCTCAGGGCATGCCCGGACCCCTCCCCCGCTGCCCGGAAGCCTTTTCCGGGCAAAGGTTACTCCTTTGGGTTGAGGTGCTTGTGGTTCTGGAAGGAGGTCGGGCAAGATCCCTGCCGACACGTGCCCCCGGAGCCGAAACAGCGGAGAGGAGCGGGGCAAACAGAACGTTCGCCCCCGGTAAACAATTCTTAGGCCGGCAGAGGCGCTCTCAGGTTGGACTTGCCCAGGGACTTGGTCAGGTTTGCTTCCACCGTCTCTTTCGCCTGCCCACGCGCCACGGCGATCTCATCCACCAGCAGCAGCCAGGAGCGATCCAGCATCTTCTTCTCGCGGAAGGAGAGCGGCTTTGCCTGGTTCAGGATAATCAGCGTCTTGAAAACCTCGGCCACTTGCATCAGCGAACCACTGCGCATTTTTTCGGAGTTTTCCTTGAATCTCCCTTTCCAGTCTGGCGCGGACTTGCAGCAGCCTTTCTGCAGGTAATCAAGGACGCCGCCGATTTCGCTGTTCCTGGTGACCCGCCGCAAACCTACGTTGGCCACGCTGCTCATGGGCACCATGACCCGCATACTGCTGGAGCTGAGCTTCAGCAGATAGAACATTTCCGGCTGGCCGGTAAGATTGCGAGTGGAAATTTGCTCGACGATGCCGACACCCTGGTTGGGATAAACAACCTTCTCGCCTACCTGAAATTCCATGGGGCTCCTTATGAGGTAATGAATGAGTGCAGTCTTAGAACTATTTACTCTAACCCAGAAATTGCCCAAAGTCAATGGGATAGCAGCCGGGGTAGTGTCTCAGTTTGAATTTTGTGGCTCTTGACTCATAGAGCGAGCCTGCCATAATGGGGGCATGGCAGACCGCCCCCGCGACCCGAACCAACTCGCAAAGCTGATTGTCGATATTGCGACCGGAGAAGCCGAGGATACGGTTAGCGAGGCCAAGAGACACCCTGGAAGCGTTAGGGGTCGGGCTGGTGGTCTCATAGGTGGAGAATCACGCGCTAAATCTCTAACGGCTGACCAGAGACGAAAGATAGCAGTGAAAGCTGCTCGGGCACGGTGGAAGACTGAGAAGGCCGACTGAGTTGCATTTCGGAAATTAAGCCATCTGCCAAACCTCGAAGTACAACATAAGGCCCCATAAGCGGTTTAACAAACCTGTATTGAACTCTCCTTGGCGGACCGCGCCTCTCTAAAATGCAACCGCGCACCTCTTCGCAGAATGCCTTTAGGTGTTTGGCAAAAGCAGGAACATCGTATTGTTTCGATGTGATCAGCCGTACCGGATTGACTACGTCTTTTGCATAAAACCACTGCTGCTCGTTTTTTTCCGCAAGCGCACAAGCCAAAAGCACAGGTTTGAAGTTCTTGCCGCGAGGCGATGAAACAGCTTTATTGTACGCGGTCAAATTCGTCTCAAGCTGAGTATCTACCGCTTCCTTGATCGCTCCTTTAAGGTCGGACATGTCAATCTCTGTGTGATCTGACCTAACGGCATGAAATGCGCTCTCACGTGCCAGTAAGTGTGTGTAGAAAGGGAGGCCCTGCGAGTAATCAGCTATACGCTCCCTTGCCGCATCTTCGATTGTCATTTCCTCACATTTAGTTAGACCCTTGTCGATGATTTCTAGTAATTCACCCTTCGCCATGCGCCGCATTGGAACTTGAACGATGGCACGTTCGATTGAGCGATGTTCACCAAACAATTGCTCGATTGAATCCCCAACGCCCACCAGAATCAGAGTGGCATCAATCGCATTGTCGGAAAGAGTTTTCACGGTATCCGCGAGTTTTCGCATTACCTTTTGGTCTGCAACCTTATCTAATTCATCAATGATGATGATGCTGGGATCGCGAAAAACCTGAAACGTCTCGCGGATATTCTCGCTATTCGGGTTTTCAGGAAGCATCTCATCGACCGTGGTCGTGGTGCCGTCTTCATTCGTAAACACAAGCTGCTTGAAGATTGATCGCCAGATATCTTCAAAGGACATATGGTCCGCACAGTTCACTTTGGCGCGGTAATATTTGAACTTGCCCATAAAGACAAGGAAATCGAAAAGAGTATTTGCGAGTGATGTTTTGCCAACTCCACGCTCTCCATAGAGGATCGCATGCTCTCCCTTCTGGAATATCGTGCTAATCAGTTTTTCGCGCTGGCGTATTCGGCCGGCGAACAGGTCTCCTCTATCAATCGGAGACCCAGGTGTAAAAGCCTGACTGATTTTTGCAATAAGTAGGTATCTGCGTTCGTTGTTCACTCGCTTCCTCCATCATATAGTAACTAGCCATCATCATACAGTAAGTATGCAAACGCTGCAATGTTTTTTGCAAACGCTGCACATTTCCCTTGACAAACCGTATTTCGTCAAGCATAATGTTCAGTATGAACAGACTACCCATTGAAGAACGAGCGCGGATTATTGGGATGTTGATTGAGGGAATGAGCCTTCGGGCTACCAGTCGCCTTGCAGATGTGTCGATCAATACCGTTACAAAGCTCTTGGTGAACGTTGGCTCTGCCTCTGCGGATTACCAAGACCGCACACTCCGGAACCTCAAGTGTAAGCGTATTCAGTGCGACGAGATTTGGGCTTTCGTCTATGCGAAGGAAAAGAACGTCCCCACTGAGAAAAAAGGGCAATTCGGATATGGAGACGTGTGGACGTGGACCGCAATCGACGCGGAGACCAAGTTGGTTCCCTCTTTCATGGTGGGAAATCGCGATGCTCGCAGCGCCCGCATGTTCATTGATGACTCGGCATCCCGACTTGCGAGCCGTGTCCAGCTTACGACTGACGGCCTTAAGGTGTACTTGGAAGCTGTTGAAGGGGCCTTCGGGTCAGAGATTGACTACTCCATGCTCATAAAGACCTATGAGTCAAACCAAGAGGAAACACGCTACAGTCCAGCGGTATGCACTTCCTGCGAGCGCAAGCCGGTTATGGGCCATCCCAACCCAGACCACATTTCCACAAGCTATGTCGAACGCCAGAATCTCACAATGAGAATGGGAATGCGCCGGTTCACCAGACTGACCAACGCATTCTCAAAGAAAGTCGAGAACCACGCCTATCAAGTAGCGCTTCACTTCATGCACTACAATTTCTGCCGGATTCACAAGACCCTGAGAGTTACCCCCGCGATGGAAGCGGGAGTCACAAACCACGTGTGGACAGTCGAGGAAATGCTTCAAGCTATCGGCGTGTAAAGGCTGGGGAAATGGTGATTATCCTATTTAATAGGTTAAACCCGGATAACGGGTTGGTCCTATCTTAGAATCTGCTAGATTGACAGCTGTGTATGACTTGCCCAGTATATCTACGAAGGTCAACTTTAGCTTTATGCCTGATCTTTGATTTCGGTACTCTGAACTGGCCCAGTTCGGCGGTTTAACTTGGCCCACCTTGGCAGCGAACGGATACCCTGAATTGGGCGATGCCCAAAAGGGGGAGACCGTTGGAATGGAGAGCCAAGG
>Ga0116116_1000038_pt1 | contig 150517 bp, 126 predicted proteins | sample June2015DPH_10_1_FD_89722 | JGI IMG/M metagenome (GOLD analysis project Ga0116116, IMG submission 89722) | Peatland microbial communities from SPRUCE experiment site at the Marcell Experimental Forest, Minnesota, USA - June2015DPH_10_150 | ecosystem: Environmental > Terrestrial > Soil >... | reverse complement strand
GAATCGTCGGGCCCTGCTGTTCCGATCGCGACCGGCCGGCTGGAGGATCTCCGCAAGGACCCGCCAGCCGTCTTCCCCCTTCTCCTCGAGGAGGCCCTGGGCGCCGGCTTTCCCAGGCTCCTGAGGGAGTCGGCGGACGGGTCGAGCTGGGAATCCCTCTCGACCTGCGGCTTCGAGAGGGTCGAAGACCGGGGAAGCTATTGCCGCATCCTCGCCGGCCTTCGCATAGAGTCGAGCGGCGGCTGGAGCCGGCTCCCGCCGAAACGCATTTCGAGCCTCGAAGGGACGCTCGGAGTCCTGGCCGGCTATCTCCCGCTGCCGTCCATCCCCCTGCTGATCAATAAGGAGATGACCGGCACGGAGAAAGGCGGGTTCATGAAGGCCAACGGCATCTCATTCCTCTCCAGGAACGGGAACGTCCTGGCCCCCGCGTTCGTGGCCACCGGGAGCGCGATCATCCCGAAGGACGCCTCTTGTCTCGCGGCCAAGGCCCTGGACGTCAGGATATTCACGCCCCAGGACCTCTCCCCCGCGCTATTAAGGGCGGCTCTCGGCCTCGAGCCGTCGGAGGACCCGGTCCCGGACGGCGTCTATCTGATCAAGAATGACCTGGGGCTGGGCGGGATCTTCGTCCAGGGCGACGCGGAGGAGATGGTCCTGGCCATTGACGGCGATGCCCAGGCGATCGCCATTAGGATGGAAGACAGAGAATGGTCGCTGAGGTACAGCCCGGCCCGGAGCCGCACGGACTTCCGGACGCCGGACGCCGTCTATTCTTACGACCTCGTGCCGCTGGGGATCATCATCGTCAACGGCAGGATCGAGGCCCTGGGCGGCGGGATCGTCGAAAGCGACGGAACGGTTACGATGGTCAAGGATCGGGAGATCCCTGCCATCCTCGCCGGCGTCAGCTTGACCATCGTCTCGTCGGACAGGATCACGCTCGCCTCGCACCTGATCCTCCAGGGCGCCCGCTGGCAGGAGGGCATCCCCTACGTCAAGGAATCCCAGTCCCAGCTGGTCATCTTTTCCACCGGACGGGATTTTATCTCGCAGGCGGAGCTGGATGGAAAGATCGATGTGGACGGGGGCGCTCCTGACGAGCTCAAGGTCCAGGCCTCGCTGACCGCCGGGAACGGCGACTTCGAGATCGCCGGGAGCGGAAAAACGGTCGAGGTCCTCGGCGCCCTTCACGCGGCCGGCTACAAGGGAAACGGGAATTCGCTCCGGATCGCGCCCGACGAACGGCTCGCCGGCGGCGGGCCGAGCGACGATGTCCCTCTCACGGCCGAACCCCGGCTTTCCGTCTATTCCCTCAAGGTCCTCGCTTGGAAGGAGCACGAATGAAGGAACAGGGATTCACGCTCGCCGAAACGGTCCTGGCCATCGCCCTGGCCGGCTTCCTTGTTTACGGCGGGGCGGTTTCGTTTAAGCAGCTCATCCCCAAGTTCCAGCTTCAGACCGGCCTCTGGGAGATCCAGAGCTCGCTCAACCAGGCCCGGTTCAAGTCCGCTTGGGAAGGCCGGAAATACAGGGTCCGGTTCGAAGGGCCGGGGTGCGAACTCGAGAGCTATGATGAGGGGTCCGGGACGTGGCGCCTCGAGAGGTCCGCCCGGCTCGAAGGAGTCGAGGTCAGGGCCAACAACAACCCCACCTTTTTTCCCGAGGGCACGGTCTCGGACCTGGCGACGATCAACGTGTCCAACTCCAGGGGAGCTTATAAAATCACCGTCGCGATCACCGGGAGGGTCAGGGCGGCGAAGGTCGGCTGACGGCAAATCCGGCCTGGGAACATACGCCACTTGACCACGCCGTCGACGTTGATCGTCGGTACGGTCAGAAGGTCCCTCGGCCCGTGTTGACTTTGGGGCGCCTCTGGAATTATAAGAAGGCAAGGGAATTCAAGGGACCCAGGCATGGTCGGCCAGAGCTTTCTCCATTATCGGATCACCGCAAAGATCGGCGAGGGCGGCATGGGCACCGTCTACAGGGCCATCGACACCCACCTCGACCGGCCCGTCGCCATCAAGGTCCTGCCTCCGGACAAGGTCGCCGATCCCGAACGCAAGCAGCGCTTCGTCCTGGAGGCCAAGGCCGCGTCCGCCCTCCGCCATCCGAACATCGTCGTCATCCATGACATCGCCTCCGACCAGGGCCGCGATTTCATCGTCATGGAACTCGTCGAGGGGCAGTCCCTCGACCTCCTGATCGGGCGGAAAGGCCTGAAACTCGGCGAAGCGCTCGGCTACGGCGTCCAGGTAGCCGACGGCCTGGCCAAGGCCCATGCCGCGGGGATCGTCCACCGCGACCTCAAGCCGACGAATATCATGGTGACGGACGATGGCCTGGTCAAGATCCTCGACTTCGGCCTGGCCAAACTCATGGAGGACATCCCCGATTCCGGGGCCGGGGGCACGTTGACTCTGGGCCGGGACGGGAAACCGCGGACGGAGGAAGGCTTCATCGTCGGCACCGCGGCCTACATGTCCCCGGAGCAGGCCGAGGGGAAAAAGGTCGACGCCCGGTCGGATGTTTTTTCCTTCGGAGCGGTCCTCTACGAGATGCTCACCGGCCGCAGGGCCTTCGGCCGCGAGAACGGCATCAAAACGCTCGCCGCCGTCCTCAACGAAGAGCCGAAGCCGCCCTCCGCCGTGAACGAGGCCGTCCCTGCCGAGCTCGAGCGCGTCCTCGTCCGTTGCCTCCGCAAGGACCCCCAGAGGCGCTGGCAGACGATGTCCGACCTCAAGGTCGCGCTCCAAGAGCTTAAGGAGGATTCCGAATCGGGCAAGCTCATGGTTGGGGCAGCCCCCGCCAGCCGCGGAAAGAAAAAAACGGCGTTTTTCGTGGCGGCCGCATCCATCCTCATCCTCGCCGCCGCGGCCGTCGTCCTGAAACTTTTCATCCTCAGGCCGCCGGGGCCCATCGACTATGAGATCACTCCCCTGACCTATGATTCCGGCATGACGATCTCTCCGACGCTCTCCCCCGACGGCAACCTCATGGCTTATGCCTCCGACCGGGGGGAAAGCGGGAATCTCGACATCTGGGTCCAGCAGGTTTCCGGGGGGAAGCCTCTCCGGCTGACAAGTCACCCGGCCGAAGATTGGTTCCCCTCGTTCTCGCCCGATGGATCCCAAATCGCCTTCCGCTCCGAGCGTGACGGCGGCGGGATCTACCTCATCGACGCCCTGGCCGCGGGCGGGGAGCCACGGCGGATCGCGGACAACGGCTTCAATCCCAAGTTCTCGCCCGACGGCCGCTTCATCGCCTTCGTCGTGGTCCCTGCTTCCCTGGAAGCCCGGCTATGCAAGATGTACCTGGTCTCGCCCAGGGGTGGGGATCCCCAGCCCTTTCATCCCGAGCTTTATCCAAATTTTGTCGAAGAGGGCGGCATGCTGGTCTGGTCCCCTGACGGGAAACGCCTGATCTTCCGCGGCCGGCGCGTCGACGACCCGAAGTCCGTGGACTGGTGGGTCGCCCCGGTCGACGGGGGCGAAGCAATCAAGACACACGCCATCCAAAACCTCGGATTGACCACCATCGTTCAGTACCCCGTCGGCTGGTCCGGGAACAGCATCTATTTCATTTCGGGAACGACGATCGAAGGCATCAACCTCTTCCGGGCGTCCATTGACCCGAAGGATTGGACGGTCCGGGGGCCTATCGAGACCATCACCACCGGGCCGGGCATGAAGATGTTTCCGGCCGTCATGCGCGATGGCCGGATCTTCTTCACGGAGATGACGGTCGCGATGAACGCGTGGAGCGTTGCGGCCCGGCCCGACGAGGCGGTGGTATCGGCCAAGCCCCAGAAGCTCACCCAGGACCTGATGCAGAATTTCAATCCGTCTATATCTCGCGACGGAACGAAGGCCGCGTTCAGCGCTTTCGGCGGGGCCCAGGCGGCCAGGATCGAGGTCCGGGTCAAGGACACCAAGACCGGCGCTGAGAAGACGGTTCCCGTTCAGGAAATCAATATCGGCCAGGTCCCTCGGTTGAGCCCCGACGGATCGCTCCTCGCCTACCGCGACGTCGTCGATGGAAAAGCGGGGGCCTACATCATCGCGCCGGGCGCCTCGGCCGGCCGGGAGCTCTGCGAAGGCTGCACCGTCCTCGGCTTTCTCCCCGATAATGATTACGCCCTGGTTCGGAGCAAGCCCGGCGAGCTCGAAAAGATGGACCTCCGAACGAAGGAAAGGACGAGCGTCCTGAGCTCCGGGGAGGACGTCATCGAGGACGCGAGCCTCTCGCCGGATGGGAAATGGCTCGCCTGGCTCGCCGGTGAGCCGGACGGACGGGTGGCGATCCGGATCACACTGTTCGAGGCACGCCAGGGCAGGCCGCCAAGAACGATCACGGTCGCCGAGGCCGGCTATTATCTCGGCTCGCCTGCCTGGTCCCCCAACGGCCGCTTTCTCTATTATCTCTCCGAGAAGAACGGCGGTTGTTCACTCTTCGTCAGAGAGCTCGATCCCCGGACGAAGGAGCCGGCCGGCGACGAGCGCAAGATCGATATGTCCCCAGAGCGGCCGCTCAACCTGAACTTCCCCAAGGGCAACGGCGCAATCGGCGTGGCAGCGGACAGGATCGTCTTCGAGGCGACCGACATGATCGGGAACATTTACCTGGCCAAGCCGAAAAAACGCTGAACCAGGGGGCACGATACGCTGTCCGCCCAGCGCGTGAAATAAGGGACAGAGGATTTGTCTCCCCCTTTTGCGCAGCGTCAACGGAGCCGCCGGATCCTCATGATCTCCCTCAGCATCTGCCACGAGCCCCGGACGAGCCGGACCCGGCTGGGCCGCGAGTTGCGCCATACGACCGGGACCTCGGCGATCCGGTAGCCCGCCTTCCTGGCCAGCAGAAGGAGCTCGACGTCGAAGCTGAACCCTTTCGTCTGGAGCCTTGAGAAAAGGTCCATCGCGGCAGCGCGGCGGAAGGCCTTGAAGCCGCACTGTGTGTCCGGGCAGCCTTTCATCACGGACAGGCCGACGAGGCGGTTAAAAAGCTTGCCCATGGCCTCGCGGGGCGCGGCCTGGCGGACCCGGATATCGCATCCGGGGAGCGCCCTCGAACCGATGACCACGTCGTATCCCTCGTCGAGACGCGGCAGGAATTTATCGAGGTCATCGATGGGCGTCGAAAGGTCGGCGTCGGTGAATAGGATGACCTGCCCGGCCGAAGCGAGGACGCCGGCCTTGACCGCGTATCCCTTCCCTTGATTCGCGTCCAACCGGACGATCCGGAACGAAACGCGTCCCTCGAGCGCGGCCGCCGCGACTTCCGCCGTCCTGTCCCGGCTCCCGTCGTCGACGACGATGACCTCTGAAGCGAAGGGTTTCATCTTCAGGTATCCGAGGATCTTTTCCAGGCTCGGCCCGATGCGCTGTTTTTCGTTATAGGCGGGAATCACGATCGAGAGATAAACCTGGGGTTCGATTCGATCGCTCATGGCGGAGTCGTGAGTCCGAGGCCATTATAAGAGAAGTCCCGGCCAATCGACAACCCGGGAAAGAGGTCGAGGGGCCAACGTCACGCTTTACCCTGATGCCGCTTCCCTCTGGTTATTTTAAGAAAAGTATAAAGTGCAGGTTTGACCCCTAACCTTGCTGTTGAATTTCGGGACCGTGGCGGGATAAAATGTCCCCTCTTGAACATGACGCCCGAACCGGGAAAGGGGACCCGCATGAAAAAGACCTGTGCTTTATTGACCCTGGCCCTCGCCCTCTGGCTGGCCGCCGCGCCCATCCTTCTCGCCCAGGAGCCCTACAAGCTCCCGCCGAAGGAGGTCATCGCTATCGTCGACGCGAAGCCCACGCCGCGCGTCTCCATGAGCCCGGCCCGCGACATCATGGCCCTCATCGAATACGAGGCCATGCCGACCATCGCCTATATCTCCCAGCCCCTGCTGAGGATCGCCGGGATCCGCATCACGCCGGCCAACAACAGCCGCCAGGTCCTGAGCTTCAACACGGGCCTCAGCCTCAAGGACGTCAGGACCGGCACGGTCCGCCGGATCGCCCTCCCCGACGGGGTCAAGTTTACCTCGCTCTCCTGGGCGCCCGACGGCAGGGCCATCGCCTTCCTGCGTTACGCCGATAACGGCGTCGAGCTCTGGTCGCTCGACATCGCCGCCGGCACCGCCAGGGCCCTGACCGGACCGGCCGGCAACGCCGTCACGGCGGGCTTCGGCTGGATGCCCGACGGCAAGGGGCTTCTCGTCTCCTTCGTCCCCGACGGCCGCGGCCCGGCCCCCGAGGCGCCCCGCGTCCCCAAGGGCCCCGACGTCCAGGAGACCTCGGGCCAGTCCACCAAGGTCGCCACGTACGAGGACCTGCTCAAGAACGCGTTCGATGAGGTCCTCTTCGACTACTACGCGACATCCCAGCTCGCGATCGTCGATGCCGCGACGGGCGCGGTCAAGAAGATCGGAACCCCGGGGGTCTTTTCCGAGTTCTCCCCGTCCCCTTCCATGAGCCACATCCTCGTCGACCGGGTCAAACGCCCATATTCCTACTCCGTTCCTTATTCCGAATTCGCCCACGCGTACGAGATCTGGGACATGGACGGCCGGACGGTCAAGGTCCTCGCCGACCTGCCCCCGGCCGAAAACGTCCCGATCAACGGCGTCCCCACCGGCCCCCGCAACGCCGAGTGGATGGCCCTGAAGCCCGCGACACTGGTCTGGACCGAGGCCCTGGACGGGGGCAACCCGGAGAAGGACGCGGCCTTCCGCGACCGGCTGATGGCCCTGGCCGCGCCGTTCACCGCCGAACCCGGGGAGGTCCTGAAGCTCAAGGAGCGGGCCCAGGGGCTGAATTTCTTCGATAAGCCGGGCCTGGCCCTCGCCTCCGAATTCAGCTGGAAGAAGAGGTGGCGCACGACCTGGCTCGCGGACCTCGACCACCCCCAGGCGGCGCCGCGCAAGCTCTTCGACCTCAACATCCAGGACCAATACGGCAATCCCGGCTTCCCCGTCACGGCCGTGCTCAAAACGGGCGAGCGGGTCATCCTGCTCGAAAAGGACTGCATCTATCTCAGCGGCGCCGGCGCCTCGCCCCGGGGCGACCACCCCTTCCTCGACCGGATGAACCTGAAGACGATGAAGAAGGAGCGGCTCTTCCAGTGCCAGGACCCCGGCTACGAGACGTTCGTGGCCTTCAACGGCCCTTCCCGCAGCCAGATCATCACCAGCCGCGAGTCCAGGACCGAGCCGCCCAACTATTTCCTGCTCGACCTCAAGACCGGAAAGCGGAAGGCCCTGACCGACTTCAAGGATCCCGCCCCGGAGCTCACGGCGGTCAAGAAAGAGCTCGTCAAGTACAAGCGCGATGACGGGGTCGAACTCTCCGGCACGCTCTATCTGCCTGCGGACCACAAGCCCGGCACCCGGCTGCCCGTCGTCATCTGGGCCTATCCCCTGGAATACAACGACCGCGGCACGGCCGGCCAGGTCCGGGGGTCGGTCAACCGGTTCACGTTCTATCGCGGCATCTCTGAGCTTTTCTTCGTCACCCAGGGCTATGCGGTCCTTGACGACGCCACCATGCCGGTCGTCGGAGACCCCAAAACCGTGAACGACACCTTCGTCCAGCAGATCGTGGCCAACGCCAAGGCGGCCATCCAGAAGCTCGATGAGATGGGCGTCGGCGACCCCAAGCGGGTCGGGGTCGGCGGCCACAGCTACGGCGCTTTCATGACGGCCAACCTGCTCGCCCACTGCGACCTTTTCGCGGCCGGGATCGCCAGAAGTGGTGCATACAATCGTACACTGACCCCCTTCGGCTTCCAGAGCGAGCGCCGGACCTTGTGGGAGGCCCCGGACACCTACATCAAGATGTCGCCGTTCATGCACGCCGACAAGATCAAGACACCGCTCCTCATGATCCACGGCGAGGCCGACAATAACTCCGGCACGTTCCCGATCCAGTCCGAGCGGCTCTTCGCCGCCCTGAAGGGCTTCGGGGCCACCGCCCGGCTTGTCATGCTCCCTTACGAGAGCCACGGGTACTCGGCCCGGGAATCCGTCCTCGACGTCCTCGCCGAAATGTTCGAATGGTTCGACCGCTATGTCAAAAATAAAAAATAGCGGCCCCGATTTCCACAGAAATTGTGAATAAGTCTGTGGAAAAACAGGCTGGGAGATTTTCTAAAGACTTGAAGGGCGCGCACTTTTCATAAACTGCACAAACTTTGTGCAGAGCGCTCCGTGAACGACAAGGAGACCGACATGAGGACAAACCGACAGACCGTGATCATTATCGGGCTGGTCTTTCTGCTGGCGGCCGTTGTCCGCGGCGCCGCCGTCGAGCCCGTTCCCCCCAAGATCCTGCTCTCCAACGACGACGGGATCGAGGCGCCGGGGCTCGCGGCCCTCTGCGATGCCATGCAGAAGGTCGGGACCGTCACGGTCGCCGCCCCCCTCCAGGACCAGAGCGGAGTCAGCCACGGGATGACGACGCGAAAGCTCATCCCGGTCCGGAAAAGCGAGCGGAAGGGCGCCCAGTGGTTCGGGATCGAGGCCACCCCGGCCTCCTGCGTCCGCCTGGCCCTGGAATCCCTTCTCGCGGAGAAGCCGGACATCGTCGTCACCGGGACCAACAGGGGGGAGAACGTCGGCCTCGTGACTTTCTACTCGGCGACCGTGGCCGCGGCCAGGGAGGCGGCCTTCCTCCGGATCCCGGCGGTCTCCGTCAATCTCCAGAGTGGGCCGGACATGGACTACAAGACCGCCGCGGACTTCACGGCCGCCCTCGTCCGGGAGCTGGCCCGGAAGGGCTTCAAGAAGGGGATGCTTCTCAACATCAACATCCCTGCCCTGCCGAAGGACAAGATCAAAGGGATCATGATCACCAGGCAGGACGTCCGCCCGACCATGGAATTCTTTGAGAAGAGGGAGACGAGCGACGGGCAGGATTTTTACTGGCCGTCGTACAAGACCCTGGACGCGGGCCCCGAGAACACGGACACCTGGGCCGTGAGGAATGGCTACATCTCGATCACGCCGCTCACCCTGGACCAGACCGACGCGGCCGCGCGCAAGACGCTCAAGGGCCTGGAAAAGCTCGCCTGGAAATAGCCCCGGGCCCGGGGATTCGCCAGGCCGGCGGGCGCAATAAAATGGGCCCGCCAGGGCCTGAAGGCATGGGAAGGTGACCGATGAAAAAGAATCTTTTTATCCTTTGGCTCGCGCTAGCGGGCGCAGGACTGGTGCTGGCAGGGACTCCGCTCATTTCGCTGGCCCGCCCCGGCGGCCCCACTCCCCGACAATCCCAAGAGCCTTTCGCCTCCATGAAGGAGACCGCGCCGTTCACCTATTGCTCGATCGCCCACAAGGGGCCCCTGACGGACATATCGGCCGTCATCGGCCAGCTCATGCAGGCCATGCAGGGCCAAAGCCTATTCGCCTCGGTCCGCGGGCCCATGATCGGCATCTATGACAACACCCCCGGCAAGGTCAAGCCGGAGGACCTTTCCTGGGAGGTCGGATTCCAGGTCGCTGAGCAGGCCTCGCCCCAGGCCCCGCTCACGAAAAAAACCTGGAATTACCCGGCCGTCGCCGCCGCAGTGCACACTGGTCCGTACGCGAAGACGGGCGAGACGATCCAGCGCCTCATGGACTGGATCAAGGCCCAGGGCCTCACCGCGGCCGGGCCCATCCTCGAGCGCTACCTGAACAACCCCATGCAGGTCAAGCCCGAGGAGTTGCGGACGGAGATCTGGATCCCGGTCCGGAAGAAATAGGCCGGCCGGCTTTTATTTCTGGAACTTGTACCCTGACCAGGGCACCGTGATCAGGTGGACCGGGTTAGCGGGGTCGTCCTCAATCTTCTTCCTGAGGTTGTGCATGAAGGTGTCGATCGTCCGGGTCGTCGGGAACCGGTCGTATTCCCAGACCTCGTTGAGGATCTTTTCCCTGGTCACGACCTCGCCCGCGTGCGAGATGAGCAAGCCGAGCAGGCCGAATTCCTTGGCCGTCAGGTGAACGACCTTGCCCGCCTTCGAGGCCGTCTTCTTCTTGAAATTGAGGCGGACCCCGTCGAACGAGAACTCCTCGGGGGCGGCCGGCCGCGGCTCCCCCCTCCTCAGGACGGCGTGGACCCGGGCGACGAACTCGCTTGTCCCGAACGGCTTGATCATGTAATCGTCGGCGCCGAGCTCGAGCCCGAGGACCTTGTCGACCTCCTCCTTCTTCTTCCCCGTGAGCATGATGATCGGTGTCTGGACACCGGCCTCCCTCAGCTTGCGGCAGACCTCGACCCCGCCGAGCTCGGGCATGACGAGGTCCAGGCTGATGAGATCGTAGCCCCCCTCCAGGGCCTTGGCCAGCCCCTCCCGCCCGTCCGCCGCCCGCGAGACCTTGTAGCCTTCGGCCTCGAGAACGGTGGCAAGCGATTCCCGCATGACGTGGTCATCGTCGACGATCAGGATCTTTTTCATGACGGCCGCCTTAACGGAAAGATGAGGCTGAAGGTCGTTCCCCTCCCCGGCTCGCTCTGAAGGACGATCCGCCCGCCATGGGCGTCCATGATGTGCTTGACGATCTTCAGGCCGAGTCCTACACCCTCGGGGTTGTGATGGGCCGTCCGGGGTGAACGGAAGAACGCCTCGAAGACCCTCTCCCTGTCCCGCGGTTCGATCCCGATCCCCCTGTCCTCCACCTGGATTTCCGCGCTGTCGCTCGCGGGAACGAGCCGGATGGTCACTTCCTTCCGGCCTCCGCTGTACTTTATAGCATTATCCACCAGGTTCAACAAGGCCTGACGCACGGCGTCCTGGTCCGCTTCGAGAAGGACGGGCTCGTCGGGCATTTCGGCCCGGATGACGGGGCCGTCGCCCGCCGCTCCCGGCCTGAAAAGGTCGATCACTTCCCGGATGAGCGGCTGGAGGGGCGCCGTCCGCGGATCGTAGAGCTTGGCCTCCTGCTCGATCTTCCCGAAGTCGAGGACGTTATGGATGAACCTCGACAGGCGGCCGCATTCGCCGGACATGAGCTCGAGGAGCCGCTCCCTTTGGGATTCGTCCGGGACCTTGCCCGACCGGAGGAGCTCGGACAGGCTCTGGATCGAGGTCATCGGGGTCCGGAGCTCGTGGGAGACGGAAGAGATGAATTCGGTCTTCAGGCGGTTGAGCTCGTCGGCCTTCTCCCGGGAGGCCCGTTCGTAGGAGACCTCCTCCTGCAGCCGGATCTTCTCGAGCCCCGCGGCCAGCTCCGCGGCTAGGGTCTCGAGGAGCTCCAGGTCGTCCGCCGTGAACCGGAGGCCCGATCTCTTACGGCCGAGCGCCAGCCAGCCCGTGAGCGGCCCGGCCCCGAACGGCAGGGGCGTCACGAGCTCCAGGCCGAGCGTCTTGAGCAGGCCCCTCTTCGAGAAGTCCATCCCCTGCGAGGTCCGGACGGCCTCTTCCCTGGCCCACGCCCCCGCGGGCGGCGCCGGAAGGGAGAGGAGCGTCCGGGCGGTCGTCTCATCCAGCCCGTCGCTGAGGACGGGCCGTTGCGCCCCCCCGGCCGCCCCCCCGACCAGGACCCCGATCCTCTCCAAGGGGAGCGACTCGGCGACCGTCCGGACGAATTCGGAGACGAGGTCGCCCGGGCTCATGATCTTCTGGGCCCGCGTGCTGAAATTCAGGACGGCCTTCCGGTAATCGTAGGTCCGGCGGAAAAACGTCCTGTCGACGAGGAGCTGGATCCGCTTTCTGCCGGGCTGAAAAAGCACCGCGGCGACGGCAGCGGCGCCCAGGGTCACCCAGTCCGACCGGACCATTGAATCCCGGGCGAACACGTGCCCCAGGATTTCGGCAGACACAAGATAAACACCGACCGTCAGCATGGTCAGCAGCGAATACACCAGGCCCCTGTTGATGACCAGGTTGACGTGCATCAGCCGGAAGTTCAGGATGGCGATGGCCATGGCCACGGGGATGATGACGAAGAACGCGCTCGAGATGTCCTCGGACAGGAGCTCCCTGAACCCGAAGACCTGGGGGACCTGGTAGAACAGGATGAACGGGCCGAGTCCCGCCGCGGTCCCCAGGAAGACCCATTTGACCTGGGCCCTGACCTCTTCGGAAACCGACTTTCGGAAGGCACGAATGAGCTCGACGGCGGCGGCGATGCAGACGAAGGCGATATACGCCCGGAAAACGGGAAAAAAGCGGATCGAAAGCCGGAAGGCGTCGATGGACGGCTTGAGTTGGGAATACAGGAACCCGGCATTGAGCAGCCCGCTGAAGCCGATGGGAACCGCCCAGAAAAAATAGAACCAGGCTTTTTCCCGGAAAACAGAGAACGTCCGGGTGAAGCGCCAGAGGATTGCGGGGGCAAGGGGGTAAGTCAGGTTGAAGAGGGCCCCCGGGATCAGGCTCAGCCCCCTGTCATGGACGCCGTACACGTCCCCGCTGACCATCACGGCCGAGGCGAAGGCCAGGGACAGCCAGTAAAACAGCTGGGCGGCCGGGTCCCCGGACCGGAGCCAGAACACGCCCAGGCCGATCAGGAACCCGAAGACCCCGATCAACAGGAAGATGACGGGGAACGGCTCCTGGGAGTAATAGGGCACGAGCCTCGTTTCGACCCTCTCCTCCCGGCCGTTCCTGATCAGTTCGACGGCGACCGGCTCGCCGATCTTTTTCTGGCTCAGGATGAATTCGAGATCGCGCGGGGTTTGGACCTCCAGCGTGCCGACGCGGACGACCTTTGTTCCGGCGCCCGCCGTCAGCCCCGCCGGGATCCCGGGCCGCAGCTTCAGGTTGATGAAGCCGGCGACGCTGAAAAAAATGATGAGCGCCCCGGCAGCGACCCAGAGGATAAAGAGCGCTCTTTTCATTCCCGCATCCGGCCCCCGATAATCGGACTATACTATACTCCGCCCCGCTTTTTCAAACCGGCCCTTGAAGGCCATGGCGCGGGCTTGAACGGCATCCGGAACCGTGTTAACCTAATTTCCCAAGGGGAGCCAAAGGAGGAAAAGCCATGGCGGACAATCTGACCAACCATCCCAACATCATTACCATCGAGCGCCATATCCTCGAGGGGCAGCTCTTCCATCCCGAGGCCACGGGCGCCCTGACGAACCTGCTCTACGACCTCGCCCTGGCCGGCAAGGTCATCGCCAGCAAGACGACCCGCGCGGGCCTGGCCGAGATCCTGGGCCGGACCGGGGACATCAACGTCCAGGGCGAGCAGGTCATGAAGCTCGACAGCTTCGCCGACATCACGATCCGCCGGCTGACCGACCACACGGGACGCCTGGCCGGCCTCGCCTCCGAGGAAAATGCCGAGTTCATGCCGATCCCGGACAGGTATCCGAAGGGCAAGTACCTCCTGCTTTACGACCCCCTGGACGGCTCCTCCAACGTGGACTTCAACATGCCCATCGGCACGATCTTCGCGATCTACAAGCGGACGCGCGAGGACGGCGCGGCGACGCTGGACGAGTTTCTCCAGCCCGGCCGGAACCTGGTCGCCGCGGGCTACATCGCCTACGGGACGAGCACGATGCTGGTCTACACGACCGGGAACGGCGTCCACGGCTTCACCCTCGACCCGGCGGTGGGCGAGTTCCTCCTCTCCCATCCCAACATCCGGATCCCTTCCCCGGCCAAGTATTTCAGCGTCAACCTCGGCTACCTGCTGCACTGGAGCCGCGGCGTCCAGAGCTACACGGAGTACCTCCAGGGGCGGGAAGGAGGGGTCACGGCATTGTCGCTCCGGTATATCGGGACGCTCGTCTCCGATTTCCACCGGAACCTGCTCGCGGGAGGCGTGTTTTACTACCCGGCCGACAACAGGGACCCGAAAGCGACATCGGGAAAGCTGCGCCTGCTCTACGAGGCCGCGCCGCTGGCCTTCATCGCCGAGCAGGCCGGCGGCTGGGCCTCGGACGGCCGCCAGCGGATCCTGGACATCCAGCCCGAGTCGCTCCACCAGCGCACTCCCCTCTACATCGGGGACATGGAGCTCGTCAAGAAAGTCGAGGAGCTCATCCGCCGGCACGACAAGTGACAATGCCGCGAGGCAGGGCGCGCCCGGATAGGATCGCGGGGCTCCGGATCAGGGCGATTTCAGCTTTTCCCGGATCCTCGCCACATCGGCCGCTTTGACGAACGCCGGGATATTGAAGTAATACCAGTGGAAATCGAAGCCTCCCCCGGTCATCTCGGCCAGGGCGTCCTCTTTCGTCCAATTCTGGATGACGACACGGTACATGGCCGTGACGACCCCCACCCGGTCGGCGCCGTACTGGCAGTGAACGAGGACGGGTTTCGGCACGGCTTGGATCGCCTTGAGGGCCTTCACGATGTCCTCTTCTGAGACGTTCCAGGCCTGCATCGGGATATCCACGAGATAGAACTCCAATCCCTCGATCAGGGCGGCGTCGGAATGGTCGTGCCGCAGGTTGATGATCGACTTGATGCCTATGGCGCGGACCTCCTCGAACCCCCGACGCGTCGGCTGCTCCGAACGGTAGAAGTCGGCGTTCACCCGGTAGAAATTTTTCAGCGTCGTTGACGTGACGTGCTGAGCCCACGTGCCGGGGCGGGAGGACGTCTGGGTTGTTCGGGAAGTGCAGCTGCCGAGGACGAGCAGGGCGAGAAGCAGGCCAAGGATGGCCCTGCCGGAGCTTGACGGGGTCTCGCGGCTCTCCCGGGGTTGCGGTGATGGCTTGTTCAGGCTCAAGCTTCGCCCCGGCTGCCTTTCCGCCTGTCCCGCGCGGCTTTGATCGGGCCGCGGCAGGCCTTGACGCAGACGCCGCAGATGAACTGGCTCACGAGCCGGAGCTTCTGGAACTCCTTGAGCTTCTCGAAGCAGGCCATGTGGTCGAACTCCTCGCGCGTCTCCTTGATGGCCCCGGCGGGGCAGGCCGCGAGGCAGGCCCGGCAGGGGCCGCAGCCGTCCCTCAACGCCCTATCCGTCGAGAGCGGGAGGTCCGTCAGGACCGTGACCAGCCGGAAGCGCGCCCCGAGGCCCGGATTGACGAGAAGGTTGTTGCGGCCGATCCAGCCCAGGCCGGCCTTGGCCCCGACGTGCTTGTGGGAGACGTGGGCCCTCTGCTTCTCCCAGTCGACGATCTGCGAGGCCGCGATCGGGAGCGCCGCGAACCCCATGCCCTGGATGCGGTCGGCGAGGAGCAGAGCGCCTCGGTCCAGGAAAAAGTTCGTCTGGCGATAGTGGTGGAAATAGAGCGGGGTCGGCTGGTCCTGAATGTCGTCCATGACCGCATCGTTGAGGCGCTTGCCGAGCGACACGGCCAGGCCGAACTTCTTGGCGGTTTTGGGACCGAGGGCAAACTCGGCCCGGAGCTTCGTGACGTCGGCAACGCCGAACAGGTCGAAGCCCCATTCCAGGGCCTGGAATTTCAGCCGCTGATAGTTCTCCGCCTTGTCCATGAACGAAAGTCATTGTAACGGCAGGCTCCCACGCCTGTCAAACCCGGTTGACTCGTCCCCCGGGTTACGGTATATGAAAAGGGAATTCGCCGCCGAGGAGCGACCATGAACGAGAAGACCCTGGCCATCATCAAGCCCGACGCCGTCAAGAAGAAGATCGTGGGGAAGATCATCCAGCGGATCGAGGACGAGGGCTTCAAGATCTGCCGGCTCAGGATGGCCCACCTGACCCTGGAAGAGGCCAAAGGGTTCTATATCGTGCACGAGGACAAGAAATTCTACGCCAGCCTGACCGAGTTCATGTCGTCGGGGCCGGCCGTCCTCATGGTCCTCGAGGGCGACGGCGCCATCAACCACTGGAGGGAGGTCATGGGGGCCACGGACCCCGCCCTGGCCAAGTCCGGCACCCTCCGCCACACTTACGGCTTCTCCATAGAGCGGAACGCTACCCACGGATCGGACGCGCGGGAAACGGCCGAGTGGGAGATCAAATATTTTTTCCCCTCCTGAAATCCCCCCGCTCCCTAAATCTTGATCATGCCGAGCCCTTGAATACTAAGTGATGTGGTTTTTCGCCGCCGGGGCCGGAAGGCGCCCTGCCGGGGCAAGTCAAACGGGGAGCTGGGGGCTTGACAACCGCATCTTATTGACCTATTTTTTGATCAGCCTTGGATGATTTCGTGAAGAGAGGACCCAAATAGCCATCTCTTCCGCCCCGTCCTCTCTTCGGTCATTTTCCCAAGGCGAGCTATCCGTTAAGGAGGCCGTTATGCGGAAAAGAAACCTTCAAAAAGCCGTCGTCCTTCTCGTCTGTTTCGCTTTCCTTGGACTCTCGGCATCCGGCCTCTCGGCCGACCCGCAGAAAACGACGAGGCTCAGCTTCAGCCTGCTCCTCAAATACCCCGCCCAGCTCCTGGTCAGCCTCTTCCCGGGTCTCGGGAAGGTCATCAAAGTCGACGAGCCGACCTCTCTTCAGCCGGGGAAGGATGGCTCTATAATTACCGTAAAACCTATTGGTACAATTAAGTCGATTCGTCTGAGTGGCAGAGATTGAATGGGGGTTTTACCCTATTTTTGATTATTTAAATCTCTACGAAAAAACTTCCTTATTATTTTTCTTCTTGTTTTTTTAATTCCTACTAATTTCACCCCTCTATTCACCTCCTAGGGTTATGGCAATAAATGCCTATCCTTATACGCTAACAACATGGATAAAGCCCTGCCTTCCGTAAAGACGAGGAAAACTAAACTTAGAATGTCCTTGCCGATACTGCATATTAGTAAGTTCTCAATAATCATTCTTATAATTACAGCCCAATTAGCGGGGATTACATTTGGTTCAGAAACTAAGTCATCCCACTCGAGTTTCTCAAATCTATACCAAGCAGCGATACAAGAAAAGAACGATGGCAATTATCAAAGTGCCATAAATCTATTAAAAAACTGCCTGTCGTTAGCAAAGAATAGTGGCGAAAGCTACCTTAATTGTCTCCTTAATTTAGCGGTTCTATACTGGAATTCAGGCGATATAACTGGGTCAGATAGATACTATTCGGATGCGGCAGAGCTATCGAATAAATTGGGGCTGAAAGAACGTGAACAATTCTCTCTCTCTGCCAAAATAATCATCGATCTATATCAAGAGGGAAAAGCATGTCGTTTAAATGGCAAATACGATAAATCAATTCAGCTATTCAGCGCCGCGATATCTTTATCAAAAGAGATTCAAAGTCCGGAGCTCGAATTAAAATGTACACGTCTGATGAGCCTGACATACTGGGAACTGAATGATTTTAATCATTTTTTCCTACTTAATAGCCGAGCTCTCGAACTCGCTGAGATGCTCAAACACAATAAAGAAAAAGGTAAATGTCTCAATAATATTGGAGCTTACTATAGCAGGCTTGACAAGATCAGCGCCGCCCTCACGGCTTATGAGAAAGCACTGCTAATCGCTAAAGAAGAAGAAAGCGCAGAAGACACGGCAATATCTTTATTAAACATTGGAGGAATATGGTCTGATCTTGGTAATTATGAAAGATCATTGGAATATTTGAAGCAAGCTCTTGAAATAGACAAAAAACTGTCTGACAAATCTAGCATAGCCAAGGACCTGAACAATATAGGAATTGCGCTAAGGCTAAAAGGGCTTGCGAATGAAAATAAAGAGGACTTTAATCAAGCGGAAAAGATATTCCAGCAATCGCTCGCTATTGCTAAAGCTGAGGCTGACAACATTGTCACAACCCAGGTCCTGAATAATCTCGGCTCTATCTACTCTGACCTTGGCCGATCGACTCAGGCCCTTGAGTGCTTTAAATCAGCTGCAAGAATTGCAGAGAACGCTAACGATTTTTCCTATCTGGGGATGGTCTATAACAATATCGGAATTGTCTATTCAAACCTTGGTAATTTTGAAGAATCGACCAAGAATTATGAAAAGGCTTTGTCGCTTGATTCCCTATTCAAGAATGGCACATTCATTTGGGAGACTTTTTATGAGCTTGGGAATACCCATAAAAAGCAAAATAATTATGTGCGCGCTCTGAATGACTTCAAGAATGCGATCGCTTCAATAGAAAGTGTAAGATCACGGATAACCATTGAAGATCTCAAGGCGAGTTATCTCGGGACGGATAACCGAATTGAGGTCTACCAGAACCTCATTGACCTGTTGATCACGCTCCATAAAACAGACCCTGCTAAAGGGTACGATAAGGAAGCGTTCAATTACCTGGAAAGAGGCAAGGCCCGGGCTTTTCTGGACAGCCTAGAGGTCTCGGAGGTCGATGTTTCACAAGGGATCAATCCCATTTTAGCAAATCGCGAAAAAGAAGCCATGAGAGATATCTCAAAGGCCTACAGCAAGCTCTTGGCCGCGGATGTTTCCCCTGAAGATAAAGAAATAATTTCAGCCCAGATCAAGTCCCTTGAAGATCAACTTGACATCTTGAAACGGGAAATCCGGATGGCGAGCCCCGCCTATGCCGACCTAAGGTATCCGAAGGTCATTACGTATGATGAAGTCCAGAAAGAACTGCTTGCCCCCCATGAGGCCTACTTCGCCTATTCTATCGGAAAAGAGACGTCCTACACTTTCGTGGTTCTTCATGATGGACTAAGAATCTTTAAGCTCCCCCCAAGGAAGGTTATCCAAAAGCAGGTTATCGCATACCGCAAGGCCATCTCCGACTGTCAAAACAAAGATTTCCATCTCGGCCGGGAACTTTATCAAGAGCTCGTCTCCCCAGGAATCGAGCCGGGAATAAAGGATATCGTCTTTATTCCGGATGACATCCTGAATCTCCTTCCGTTCGAGACTTTGCTCACGAATCAGGAACCCTGTTCCTGGTTGATCCGGGAATTCCAAGTCGGCTATGTTCCCTCTCTCTCGTCGCTCAGGATTCTAAGGCAAAGGCACCAGAATAGTTCCAAGCCACACAAAGACCTTTTGGCCATAGGAGATACCGACTACAACATGGGCCAAGGGGGAAGCACCGTCGTCCCCGCCCTTGATATTCTTTATAGTTCTGCCTCTTCACCCAGCATCTCCCTTACTCCGCTCAAGTATTCCGCGACGGAAATTGAGAGCATCTCTCGGCTTTTCCCCGCAAACAGAGTTACGGTGCTTGAAAAACAAGAAGCGACCGAACGTTGGCTGAAATCCAGTCCATTGACCGACTACAAAATCATTCATTTCGCGACTCATAGCCTGATCGATGACAAGAAGCCAGCCCGATCGGCCATCCTCCTTTCGTTCAATAAGGGCAAGGCCGGGGAAGGGCTTCTCCAGGCGAGAGATATTTATAACCTTAAGATGCACGCCGAGCTCGTCACCTTGTCCGCATGCCAGACCGGACTGGGCCAATTTATCAGAGGTGAAGGTATCGAAGGGTTGAGTCGGGCTTTTTTCTATGCCGGCGCTTCGTCCGTCCTCATGAGCCTCTGGGCCGTGAATGACCAGGCGACCTCCTTGCTCATGGAGGGGTTTTATCGACACCTTCGGGGATCTGAATCGTTGATGGGAGCGTTACGGAACGCCAAACTCGAGATGATCAATTCTAGGACATTGTCGCATCCTTTTTACTGGGCGGGTTTCGTTATCAACGGGAAAGCCGATTCGGAAGTTTATTATGGAACCCACATCCTCATGATTTTCTTGGCTGGCGCATTTGGGATTAGCATGATAATTGTCATGTTCATTGTGAGCCATCGGCGAAGCAAACTCTGACCGGAAGAGGCTTTTTTAAAATATCATCCTTCTGACATACTCGGTCAGATCATATTTTTCGAGGATCCGATATATTTGTCGGCGGCTTTTTCCTAGTTGTCGCGCTGTCCTCGTTTTATTCCAGCGGCATTGCTCCAGAGCTGACTTTAGGCGCGCTCGCGTCACTTCATCAGTCTTCGACACGGGTTCGCAATCAAAACGAATATCTTTCGCGGCAATCAACTCGCCTTCAGAAAAAACAAAAGACCTTTCTATGACGTTTTCCAATTCCCTCACATTTCCAGGAAAATCGTAGGCCAGAAGCTTCTCAAGAGCTTCTTGATTTAATGCTTTATGGGTACCATTTCGTAGATTTTCCTGTTCAATAAAATGACTTACTAAGGAGGAGATATCTTCTTTCCGCTCGCGCAAAGCAGGGATCTGAATCCTTACGACGTTGATCCTATAGTAGAGGTCTTTCCGGAACGAGCCTTCGAGAACGTCCGCATAAAGATCTCTATTAGTGGCAAAAATAAAACGAACCCTAATGGTTTTTGTTTGAGTAGCACCAATTCTTCTCGACTCCTTTTTGTCCAACACCCTAAGAATCTTAGCTTGGAGGTGGAGTGGCATCTCTCCGATTTCATCTAAGAAGACTGTGCCATTCTCGGCTACGTCCAATAAGCCTGACTTTTCGTAGAGAGCTCCCGTGAACGCCCCCCTCGCATGGCCGAAAAGTTCTGATTCAAAGAGTCCATCGCTCAGATTTGAACAGTTGATGGGGACAAATGGAAATGCTCCGCGTGGGCTAAGTTCATGGATTTTGCGCGCGACAAGGTCCTTCCCTGTTCCAGTTTCACCAAGCAAGAGCACGTTTTTATCAAACTTTGCGACCTTGAGCAAAGCCCCGGATATGGACGACATCGCCGAACTCGACCCGATAATTGTTATTCCCATTATCATATCTGGGGTGAACGTGGATTGTGGACAAAACGATTCGCTTCTCCACGCCCGTAGAAGAAAACGAAACGATGGATAATATTTCTCACGAAATAGATCCAACATGAGAAAAAGGCTGGCCTCTTGACATCTATAATAGTACGGTGTGAAATTAATGTCCTCCGTGTTTTTTGGACGTTGATGATGGATTCAGGGCGAATCAAGGAACAGGAGTTTGAAGACCTTTTGGGTCGGTTCGCCAATTTTATCCGTATTCACATTCACAAGTACAATCTCTATAAATATGGTTTGGATCCTGATGATATCTCCCAAGATGTCAGGATAAAGATTTGGCGACTCCTTCACAGTGAGAAAAATATCACTAACTATCCGTCCTATATAAAGAAGATCGTGAATTCCTCAGTCATCGACCAACTCAGGAAAATCCGAAGAGAGGAGGGGATATTCAGCCACGAACGGCAGGTGGCCGAAAATGAAGTGGTTCACAGCATCGAAATGGCCCGGTTCAGGAGCCTGGAGGAGATTGTTGGTAAGGCAGTGGACTTACTCATCGAATCGCGGCGCCAGGTCGTAAAGTTGTACCTCCTCAATCTAAGCATCCAAGAAATAGCCAGTTATCTCAATTGGACTACCGATAAGACCAGGAATCTCCTTTATCGGGGCTTATCCGACCTGAAGAAAAATCTCAAGAACATGGACGTTCATTATGAATCTCAACGATGAAGAGTTGAGGCGACTATATCGGTCTTTTGTCGCGCTCAAGGATCCCGACAACAGGGGGGGATGTCCATCCCTGGAAAAGCTCGTGTCTTTTTTCGAATCTTCAGGCCGAACGCGCAAGAAAATGAAAATCATCGATCATGTGACGAACTGTTCATCTTGCGCTAGAGAGTTTGAATTTCTTCTTGAACTCCAAAGATACGAGAAAAAAATGATTCAAGAGGTTCGGGAGGTGCAGCCAGCGGAATCCCTGCCTTCCCTTTTATTTAAATCCAGATTTAGATCAAGCCAACGATTGAAACTCTTTTGTATATTTTCTTCTGCTCTTGTTGGGATGGCTCTTGTAATTATATTTCTAGCTACAATCGTTCAGAAACTTGGACGCGAAGATCAGATACGGGCAACACGTTCATCCGTGCGGCTCATCCAACCAAAAGCAAACCAGCGCGTCACCCTGCCATTGATATTCAAATGGCAAAGAATTGCGGGGGCTGAGAGCTATATTCTAGAACTCTTTGATGAATCGCTCTTGCCAATATGGAAGAGTTCGGCAACCTCGACAATATCTCTTATGCTCCCGCATGAAATCGCAAGTCAACTCCAATTGAAAAAATCGTATTACTGGATGGTAACCGTTTACGGCCACAAGGAGAAGTTGGCTGAATCCAATTTCTTGCCTTTTTCTATTTCAACTAAAAGGCCTTAGTTGCGTCGGCCATTGTTGCATCTATTCAAAGAGATGAAAGTTGAATCTCCATACAGAATAAATCCGGCCCAGTAAAATGGATGAGTGTGTGAGGACCTTAACATTTTTATCTTCGCTTGGCGAAGAGCGGAATCTTTGTCCTCCCCTTGGACTAAGAAACTGTAAAAATCATCCATAAAGGCGGCTGTTGTCTCGTCGTTAACAGGCCACAAAGATGAAAGAACTGCATGCGCACCAGCCTGGAAAAAGGTCCTGTTTAAGCCCAGCAATCCCTCGCCCTTCTCAAGAGGGCCATTTCCCGTCTGGCATGCGGAAAGGACAACTAGGTCAGCATTAATCCTGAAATTATTGATTTCTCTTACCTGCAAGAATCCATCTTCTTCCTTGTCTTCGTCGATTGACAGAACCAAGGCCGAGCGAAAAGGTGATCTTTCATCAAGAAACCCATGGCAGGCAAAGTGAATGATTTTGTATTCCCCTAAAGGCAATCTTTTTGCACGAGCTTCACTGGCCTCGGTATCCAAGAAGACATCCGCTTCCCCAGGTAGAAACTTACGAGATATACCTAGAACCTCATTTTTGCTGAACGGCAATTGCGCAAAAGAGAAGCCATCATTAATATAAATTTCTCTCCATAAATTTGCCGGCGTTTTATCATGGGTTATCCCTTTCACCTTCTTTTTATTGTATAAAGGCGCCCCAAAGGCAAGAAGAGTTTTAGGGGGATACCGAATCGCTTTTATCTGCTTTAAGAATAAAAGCGCCGAGGCTGAGGGAAAATAGGATACTTTATACTTTTCGATGAGGAAACCCTTGCCCCCATCTGAATCAATTCCAAGTGTCTCAAAGGGGAGATAATAGAGAATTCCGTCTGGGATGATAATTAAGGTATCGATTTCTCCTCCAGCCTCTTCAGCGAGGGAGAGATTCAATTCTCGAGCAATCCTTTCCGCTGCCAGCACGCCAACAAACGGTCCAGAGCAAGGAAAAGAAAGCGCTTTTAAATAGGCTCGCAAAGAATTTTCCAGAATATATCTACTGGGCAATGTGGCTAGCCTAACACGATTATTCGTAATGAAAAATAAATATGATCTTTTATCTCCTACAAAATATTCTAGAAGCGCCTTTCGTTTATCTAGCAATCGGGTTTGTACTTCGGAAATCCCAGAAACTTCGTGAGAAATAAGGCCACCAACCTTTCTATTTTCCGTTTTCATCCCTGAAATAACCATAACGTATTCTTCTTCCATATGCTCCAACTCATTTAAAAGTCTCTCTCTTTCCTCCTTTTTTAAGTTCGAAATCGATAATTCCCTATAAACATTAGAGATATCGCGCGATATTGCCCTTTCTTTATTCTTAACCGTCGAATTTGATGCCGCGCCAATATCGCCCCTACCCTCTACGATACTCTCTAGAAAGGCCCGGGCTTTAGCCTTTTCGACCGTTAAATAAATTTCTTCAAGAAGAGCTTTTGAGGGAGATGATTGATAAATGGAATATAGAATATCAATAGCGTGCTGATAGACGATGAGTTTGCTTTTAACAAAGCCCATTTTGAAAATATCAAGGGTAATGCGGTCTCTGATTTTTTCAATTGCTCTAATAGCCTCTTTATAATAGGAAAGAGCCTTTAGAAAATCTTTTTTTGCTTCATAGCATTGCCCTAATCCAAAATAAACTTCCCAGAGCTTCACTGAATTTTCAATTTTTGAACTTAAACTAAGAGATCTAATATAAAAGGAAATGGCATCGTCTATTCTTCCAATCTTAAAATATACATTTGCAATATTTTCATTTATATAGCAGCGTTCCTCCAGGTAGTTCCTGTGCTCGGTTCCTGCTAGAGCCCTAGAATAATGTAATAGGGCTTGATCATATTTCCCTTGTAAATAAAAGACAGACCCAACATTGTTTTCGATGAGATATCGAAGAGGGGCAGTTGAATTTCCTTTTAATAAGCAGAAACACTCGTTGAATATTTCTAAAGCTTCCAACAAGTCTTGATTATTCTCGTTATACCATCCGCTTCCGAGATATGCATAGCCGATATTTCCTAAATCAGTTGAAATCGTTAATGCATCCTCGGTCTTTTTATCAATCTCAAGGGCTTCAAAATATCTTAAAAGTGCTTTATTAAAATCTCCCACTTCTCTATATATATAGCCAATATTACTAAGGCATTCCGCTTCACTTTCCGCATCTTGTTCATTTCTCAAAATCGGCAACGCTTCTTCAAAATATTTCAAGGCGTATGAATAATCATTCGTCTTCTCATAATAGACGCCGATATTATTCAGACATCTTCCTGTTTCCTTCCTATGATTGATCTTCTTAGATATATCCAGTCCACGCCTGTTGCATTCGAAAAACCTCTGGACATCATCGATCTGCCAGTAGGTCAGGCTCTTCTGGCGGAGGCACTTGAGCTCAAAGTTATCAATTCCCGTCATGCGCCCAATAATGATGGCCCATTCAAAATATTCAAGGGACTGCTTGTTGAGGTTTTTCGACCGAAATTCCTTTCCCAGGTTGTAGAGTCTGGTAATTTCAAGGAATTTCCGATTAGCATCGGCGAGCGAAAGGAATCCGTGCTGCCGCGCGAGAAGATGGGCATCCTTGAAGAACTTTTCGGATTCCGAGATCTGGCCCATGTCCCAGGCCGCTATCCCTAAACGCGACAGGCAAAATGCTTCTTTTTGGGGTGCTCCCATTTCTCTAGAAAGCTCGAGCGCTTTCTTAAATAGGACAGCGGCATTTTCAAACTCGCCGGCCGAATGGAAACTCTTTCCCTTTTCGATCAGGGCGTCTAGTGGTTTTTGTGAATCTTGTGGCCCTGATCCCATACATTCGCCAGGAAAGGCCAAGAAAAGAAAGCTCGCGATAATGGGCATCATCGCGACGATTCCCCGCTTTCTCCTCATGGCTCCCACCTGTTGAATGACGATTATAAGAACGCTATATCATAAAAGTCAACGCCTCGCTCCGATCCATCCTTCATCCTCTTTGTTGAATTTGGATCTATCACAATTCTTTGACTTTTCGCCTCTCTCCCTTATACTGATGACATCCCGCAGCGCGAGGAACCCCCCATGAAAAAACCCGACATTCTGTCCCTCACAGGAGAGAAAGACGCTCAGACCAGGGACTTTTTCTCACGGCGGAAGTTTTTTCGCTATTCCGCCATGAGCGTGGCCGGGATTGCCCTTGCTCCCCGCCTTTCTTCCCAGGAGAAAGCCACCGACGAAAGGCCCAAACAGCCCCTGCAGGCCGATATCAGGACAAATATCGACGAGGTCCGCAGGGTCCCGCGCGTCGCCGGCTCCATGCCTGGAAAATATCCCGGGCAGGTGGTCAAGGTTGATACCGGGACGGCCTTTGCGGCCGGGAACCTCGACGGCTCGAAAGTCAGGACCGCCCTCAACCGCGGCCTGTCCGAGCTCACGGGCGAGAAGGACATGCGGGCCGCCTGGCGTCAGTTCGTCTCCCCGTCCGATACCGTCGGGATCAAGGTCAACCCCATCGGGGAAAAGATCCTCTCGACCAAGCCCGAGGTCGTGGAGGCCATCATCGAGGGCCTGCTCGCCGCGGGCGTCGCGAAGGCCAACATCGTCATCTGGGACCGTCGCCATTTCCAGCTCGCGGAGGCCGGGTTCACGCCCGGGCGGTTCCCGGGGATCCGGATCCTCGGCACGGAGACGAAGGGGCCCAACGGCGACTTCTGGGACCCGAAGGGCGAGCTCTGGAGCAAGGACAACATCGACCGGGAGGCCCTCCCCTACGTCGCCGAGGCCGAGCAGAAATACGACCGGGAGACCATGCCCTACATGATCAACGAGGGGAAGCATTCCTATTTCACGCGTCTCGTGACGAGCATCTGCACGAAGATCATCAACGTCCCCATCCTCAAGAACGCCGGCCCGACCGTCACCTGCTGCCTGAAGAATCTGTCCTACGGGTCGCTCAGCAACACGGGGCGCCTCCACGCGCTCTGGATGAAGTCCGTGGCCGAGCCCTGCGCCTTCCCTTGCCTCCGGGACAGGGTGGTCCTCAACATCGCGGACGGGCTCCAGTCCTGCTACGACGGGGGGCCCGGGGCCAACCCGAAATTCATCTATGACGCGAACGTCATGCTCTTCGGGACGGACCCGGTCGCGGTCGACGCCGTCGCCCACGACTTCATCATCAAGGAGCGGACGGCGCGCAAGATCCAGCAGCTCGAGGGCAAGAAGCAGAGCGAGTTCCTCTATATCGCCGAGGGGCTGGGATTGGGTGTCGCGGCGCGCGAGAAGATCAAGGTCAGGGACATCAGCCTGGGGTAGGACGCGGCCGGGAAGCTAATCAGGCTGACGCTGCTGGATTTAGCACCCGGCCCATGAACAGGATAGCGCCCGAGGAAACGTCCCGGATCACAAAGATAAACGGATGGTCGGCCGTGAAAACCGACGTCAATGTCAAGCCTGTACACATGATTTCCAAGGTGGCGGCGGCGGCCCTGGTGCCGGCCTCATCGACCTCGACCATCGCCTTGTGAATCGCCCTCGAAATCCCGAAAGGCTTTTCGAGGGTCATCCCGCTGAAATCCGCCTGCTCCAGCTTGAACGCGTCTCCCATGCCCATTTTCTCAAGGGCGTCGGTCAAATCGAAAAGCGAATCGAACTGAAACTTGGGGATATGAACGTTCACGGACTCGGGGCTGAGAGCCTGGATCCACCGTGATAAGTCCGGAGCGGACATCCTTTTCTCGAACTCGATCCAACCGGCCGTGGTAGCTGGCAGGAAAATGACCATCGAGAGTTTATTCCCGGCATACGGCATCTCGAGCGCTTGGAATCCCTCGAATTCAGCATATCCGAACGTAGCCTTCTGCTTCATCATGGGGACGGTAACCTTCTGCGATACATGAGACTCTTCGGACACCAATTGAAAAGAACGCGGAGAGGTCTCGTGTTCACCGAAGGGCGACTTCCACTTTCCGCTGAAGTAGATCGCGTTCGCCAGGACGAGCCTGGTCAAAGCGTCGAAGTTCTCCAGGCTGACAATTTCCCGTATTCGCCCGCGGGTTTTGTCGCTCACCCACCGGTTAATGGCCCGGCAGGCCTTGCCCGGAGCTCCGATAAAATCCGCCTCGAAAAGCGCCGACGCGTACTCGGCGGCCAAGATGTCCGAAAACTCCTTGAATAATTTAAATCCCTCTTGCTTCCACAACGCGTTGGCGATATCGATCTCAATGGCGCCACCGTTTCCATAGGAAACGAGGATGTTCTCAAACTCCTTGAACGCCCGATGAGAACCCGATTGATCCTCAGGCAGACGCAGGACCTCCGCCATTTGATGGGCGGTGCGGCCCCGCGCTCCGACATAGGCCAGGGCCAGGGCCGTCCGGATGCTATAGGGCGAAAGGAACAGATTGTCTTCGCGCGACCGCAACTCTTTATAAAGGCTTGCGGCGAATTCGTTGTTGGCCGCCGCGAACGATTTCATGCCCGCGGACAAACCAGAATATTGGTTCTCATCTTTGGGGGCCGCGGGAGAACCGGATTCGTTCAGCACTTTCCAGAGAAAGGCGCGGCCGTCCTCAAGATCATCAAAGAAACCGAACTTGGCCATCCGCCCCAGGCCCGTACCGCCGAAAAGGGACGTCAGCGACCTGGCCGTGGTCCCGCGCGCGATAATGGCAAAGGGAACAAAGACGGGAGGCTTGCGGGCCATGAGCATGGTCATGAACGCATCGCCTATTTCATTTCCGAATTCATATTCGTACTCGGTAAAATCGAAGATAACGGCGGCTGGAGCCTTATCCAATACCTCCGCTTTTATGAAATCACGGATCTTGCTCCGGTAGGGCCAAGGGTGTTCATGGACGCCCTCAAAGGCAATTTCCAAGATAACCCTTTTTTCCGTCGCTTCGAGGATTTGGGTTCGAATAAGCAGGTTTTTCTCTTCGAATACTCCCATGACTTCCCCCCCCTATTATCGTGATACCATGAAAGCCGCGCGACTACAGATTTTCCCGCCAATCCCCCTCTATCACCTGGGAATATGCTACCTGATATGCGATGCCACGGTCAACTGCCACGATCGGCCCCGAACATCCTAAAGCTTTCATCCTATGGGAAAGCGATAACGGTTTATGAGTTGGCTGCAAAATGCCTTGTCAAGCGCTCGTCCTTTTGCTATTTTTAATATGGCATTCCAAGGAGGGATGATGGAAAAAGAAATCGGGCGCGTCACGCATTTCTTCCACAAGATCAACGTGGCCATTATCGAGGTCACGGCCGGCAGTTTGAAGATCGGGGAAACCGTCCACATCAAGGGGCACACCAGCGACTTCTCGCAGCCGGTGGAATCGCTGCAGCTGGAGCATCAATCCATCCCAGAAGTGACGGCGGGCGGCACAGCCGGCTTAAAGGTGAAAGATCCGGTCCGGGAAGGCGACCTCGTTTTTAAGGTCGAGGCAGGCGCCTGAGCTCCTCCAGCTTTTTCGCGCCGGCGGCGTTCTTGGGGTTCAAGACCAGCGATTTTTCGTAATTCTTGATGGCCAGGGCCTTCTCCCCGTTCTTTGCGTATCCGTCGGCCAGGCTGTCGTAGGCGTTCCAGGAATCGGGGTGGAGCTCGACGTTCAACTTGAAAAGGGCGAGGGCCGCGGCCATCTTCTTCAACGAGATAAGATAGTAGCCTAAGGAATTCAGCCGGCTTTCGGCAATGTTCGGATCCTTCGGATCTTTCTTCCAGAGGGACCGGTAGCCTTCGACGGCGCGGGCGGTGTCCCGCGCCTCTAGCCAATCGGCCGGGGCCTTGAACCCCTCAGGGGCACGGGGCGCGGTCCTCGTCCCGCGGCTGGATATCAACGTCACACTGGCTGAGGGCGTGCCCTTCCCGTCCGCGAACGTGTAGGTCACGGGCGCATCGGTGCGGATGAACTCGGCCGCGGAAATGGGAAGGAGCTCGAAGGCGATCTCGCCGGTTCTCTTGCCCATGAGATGTCCGCCCTCCAGGCTCACAGCGAGCGTGCTGTCGGAATCGAGCGTGTATCTCCCCTCGAACGGGGCGAGCGCCTTGGGGTCGAGGGAGATGACGTCATAGGGCACGGGCACGTAGCCGCGCCAGCCGTACTCCTTCGCGGCGCTCATGGTGATTTCGTTAATGAGGGAGCCGGCCCCCTCGCCGTCGGAGTTCGTCATGACGGCGATACCGTATCCCCCGTCGCGGTCGGCAAGCAGAGAGGCGATGAAGCCCTCGTCCTGGCCGCCGTGGCCGAAATACACCTCGGAGCCGTGGCGCTCGAGGAAGAGCCCGAGCGCCATTTCGGTGGTTCCCTGGATGACGATCTGCGGAGTGACCATGAGCTTGGCCGTCTCCTTGGTCAGGACCTTGTTCGATTCTCCCCGGACCGAGCGCCCGACCTCGATCGCGAACTTCGCCAGGTCGCTGGGGGTCGTCCAGAGCCCCGCGGCGGCCATCTCGGGGTAGATGAAGCGCTTTCCCTCGATCACTTTTCCGCCTGCGTTATGGCCCGAGGCGGCGAGCTTCAGGCGGCCGGGCGCCATGGTCTGTTCGTAGGAGCTGCTCGTCATCCCGATCGGCCCGAGGACCTTTTCGCGGAGGATCTCGGGAAAGGGCTTTTTCTCGACGTCGATGAGGGCGAGCTGCATGATGGTGAGCCCGCCTCCGGAATACCGCCATGTGGAGCCCGGCTCGATGTCGACGACGATGGGGGGCGAGTTCGCGGGAGGGGCGCCGTTGAGGACATCAATAAGCGTCGGGAGCGGTTCGCCCGGGGCGTAGCCGCGGAATCCGTGGACGGTCAGGCCGGCGCTGTGGCTCACGATCCGCCGCAGGGTGACGGGCTGTTTCGCCGTGAACGCGTTTTCGGGGACCTTCCACGAGGTGAGGAAGGAGTTGATGTTCGCGTCGAGCGCGAGCTTCCCTTCCTGGACCAGCCGGAGGGCGCCCATCACCGCCACCGGTTTGCTGATGGAGCCGGCGACGAAGAGCGTCTTCTCGGTCACCGGCTCTTTCGTTTCGTTGTCCGCGACGCCGTATCCCTTGGCCCACTGGACCTTGTTGTCGAAGAAGACGGCGACGCTCACGCCCGGAACGTTGTAGAATTTCATCCGATCAAGGATGTTCCATGCCTTTTGCCCCTTGACGAGGACGGGCGGCAGCAGTCCGTTCTCGACGCGGCCGATCCGGGGGTCGGCGCCAGATCGGGCAGAGGCCCGGCCAGAGGCAGCAGTCAGCGCGAGAGCCGAGAACGCGAGAAGAAGAAATGAAGCGGATTTCCGATGGGCATGGTTCATGCGAATACTCCTCTTACGATATTTCCGGCTCGGAACAACGTTATCTTGACCGGATGCCGCATGCTAGCATGGCTGATGGGCGTCAAGGGGACGGATCCACGGGCGCCCGACGCAGTCCAACGTCCTCCCTCATAACAGTATACGTGATTTACGCGGAAGGGTTGCTCCGGGAAAGCATGAATATGATCGCAAATAGGAGCAAGGTCAAGATCGCGGACGTGAAGCCGGTGTGCGGCGCAGCCCGCGGATCAGCGGCCGACGCGGGCCGCCGGTGTTTCCCGCAAGAAATACGTTTGAGCCGTGGATGAGGCGCGAACGGGTGAATCGGGGTCCTCATTCGAAACGGCGTTAAACGAGAATTTCGTTATCAGCCAGAGCTGCGGCAGATCGGCGATACTGTCGAAAAATCGCCTGAGACTTTGACGGCTCCCCGTGACCTCGATCGAAATGGGCCATTCGCTGTAGATCTCCTGGGGCATCTCGCTTCCCGGGGCGAATTTCGTGACCTTTAAGCGCGAATCATTGGCAGCCTGTTGCAATTGCCTCAGGATATCGGCGGTTTCCTTCCGCGCCGGCATGACCTTCTCGAGCTCCTCCAATCGCCTGGTCAGCGCGATAACCGCGCCGGGATCAGACCTGGATTCGGGCCTGGAGGGTTTCACCGCGCGATTGTCCTTGGCAAGCGCCCGGAGCGAGAATTCCTGGTATTCCCTATTCCCGGCCCGTCTCTGGACGGACGAGAGGAGATTCACATCTGTCAGATTGGGACTTCCTTCAAGGCGCGAGATATAGTCGGCAACGAGGTTGTTGGACAGGGCGTCGCCTCTGACCCGGATCCCGTCGGGGTCATAGATGACCTCTGTCAGCCAGACCCGAGCAGGCAGAGCCGTACTCAGGTCGTTCAGTATCCGCGCGGCCAATTGGCGCTGGCTCATGAGGCCTTCGATGAGATCGATCTTGCGTTCGAGCGCCGCGGCCTGTTCCGGGCCGGATGGAAAAGGAGCGGAGGGATTTGCGATCGCGATCAGGCCCGCGCTCAGGCAGAAGGTGAGAAAAACGCGCCTTTTCATGCGACAACCTCCGTCTACTTTTTGATCGGCTCCAGCTTCAGCTTCCTGGCCCGCTCAAGCGCCTTCGCCGCGTCATCCTTGCGGCCGGCTTTCTCGTAGCAAGCGCTCAGGCTTTGCCAGGCCTCGGCGTTGTCCGGTTTGACCTTGACGGCTTGTTCGAAAGCGGCGATCGCCTCGTTCGTCCGCCCCGTATCCCGGTAGCAGCCGCCCAGGCAGAACCAGGCATAGTCATAGTCCGGCTTAATTTTGACGGCTTCCTTGAAGGCCGAGATGGCGTCGTCAAAGCGCCGGGCTTTTTGATAGCATTCACCCTGGGTGCACCATTGATAGGGCTCGTCCGGCTTCAAGTCTATGGCCTTCTTGGCGGCCGCGATCCCGTCGTCGAGGCGCCCGGCTTTCAGATAGGCGTCTCCCAGGTTGTTCCAGGCGGGGGCCCAGTCGGGCTTCAGCTTGATGGCTTCCTTGTCGGCGGCGATCGCCTCGTCGATGCGGCCGGCTCTCCCGCAGCAATAGCCTAGCCTCATCCACGCCTCGACAATGTCCGGTTTCACTTCGGTGGCGCGCTTGTAGGCCGCGATCTCGTCCTCGGCGCGGCCGGCTTTCCCGTAGCAGAAGCCCAGATTCATCCATCCCCCAATGTAGCCGGGATCCAGCTTGACGGTTTGTTTGTAGGCGGCGATCGCGTCGTCGGTGCGCCCGGTCATCAAGTAGCCTTCACCCACGTTATTCCAGGCCAGTGCGAGGTCAGGTTTTATTTTTATCGCTTTTTCGTTGGCGGCGATCGAATCGGCGGTGCGCCCGGCCTCAATGTAGCGGAGGCCCAGGCTGTACCACGCCCCGGCGCTATTCGGGTCCACTTTGACGGCTTGCTCCAAGGCGGCCGTCGAGTCGCCGGCCCGTCCGGTCTCCCCGTAGCAGAGGCCCAGGCCCAGCCAAGCCGAGGCGTCCTCGGGATCGAGCTTTACAGTTTTTTCATATGCGGCGATGGCGTCGTCGGTCCGCTTGGCCTCCCTGTAGCATATGCCCAGGTTGGCCCATCCCTCGACAAGGTCCGGTTTCGCGGCGACGGCTTTCTTCAGGGCCGCGATCGCGTCGTCGGTGCGCCCGGCCTCGTTGTAGAAAATGCCCAGGTTAGCCCATCCCTCGACAAGGTCCGGCTTCGCGCCGACGGCCTTCTTCTCGGCCGCGATCGCGTCGTCGAGGCGGCCGGCATTTTTATAGGCGCCGCCCAGATTATTCCAGACTTCGGCGTCGTCCGGTTTCAGCTTGACCTCTTTCTCGTAGGCGGCGATCGCGTCGTCGCCGCGCCCGGCGCCCTCGTAGCAGAACCCCAGAATGCGCCACGCCTCGGCGTAGTCCGGCTTCAATTTGACCGCTTTCTCGTAGGCGCCCATCTCGTCCTTGGAACGTCCGGCCCTTCCGTAGCCGCGGCCCAACCTGTACCACGCGGAGGCGTCGCCCGGTTTCAATTTGACCGCTTTCTCATTGTCGGCGATTGCGTTTCCGCTCTGCCTCGCTTCCGGGTGGCCGGCGCCCGGGCCCTTTAGCTTATCAAAAAAACCTCCCGGCAACGGCAGCCGCCAGACCTTGCCTTCTTCGGTGCCGGCGTAGAGGTCCGTCGCGCTCACCGCGAGGCAATAGACCGAATTGCCCTCCGGCAACCCCGAATTGACGGCTCTCCAGCTGGCGCTGCTATCCGAAAACAGGAAAACACCCATGTATGACCCGAGAAAGAGGTCCGTCCCGACCGCCGCGAAGGATGAGAGGGAAAAAATAATGAAGTCGGGCAGCCCCGAGCTGACGTCCGACCACTGCCCGCCGTTGTTCGTGGACCGATAAACGCGGCCGCCGGTCCAAGTTCCGGCGAATAGGTCCGTCCCGACCGCCGCAAGGCACAGGATCTCCGGAATTTCCGGCAATCCTTCGTTGACCTGCCGCCAGCTCGCACCGTTGTCCGTAGACAGATAAACGCCGCCCGGCTTCTTGGAAAACGGCACGCCGGCGCCGATAAAGAGGTTCGTCCCGCTTGCGGCGATGCATAATACATGGGTATCGGGCAATCCCGAGTTGGCCGGTGCCCAGCTCGCGCCCCCGTCGTCGGACCGGAAGACGGTGGCTTTCCCATTGGGCCCGGCGGAGGCAAAGAGCTTCATTCCGAGCACCGTGAGGCGCCAGACCGGGCTGTTCGGGGGCAGTCCCGAGTTGGCCGGGGTCCAACTGGCGCCGTTATCCGAAGACAGGAAGACGCCCGCGGCTATCGTGCCGGCGAAAAGCTTCGTCCCGAGCGCCGCCAAGCACTGGACATCGGCCTTTTCGGGCAGCCCTTTGCCTGCTTTTTTCCAGCTCTTGCCCATGTCTGTGGACAGGAATACCCCGCCTTGCCTGGTGCCGGCAAAAAGGTCCTTTCCGCTCACCAATAGCGAAGTGACCCAGCCGCCCCGGGGGTTCCCGGCTTTCACCCATTGGGCGCCGGACGGCTGCGGGAACGAAAGCAAGATTGCCAGCCCGACAAGAAAAATAATGACGCGATTTTTCATTTGTGACACCTCCCCCTGTTCCTGAGTTTGCTGCCCTTTGCTGAGACAATCCTAACGCCGGGCACGGACGGGTGTCAACCCTTCGAGTCCCCGGCATGAATGCCGGGGCTTGTTCGGGGTTAACCCTGAGCCTCGCTTCTTGTCCCCGCCTTGAAAGGCGGGGCTTAGCGTCGGCGAACGGGTCAAGGAGCGGAGTGTTCCCGGCTCCGCGAGGCTCTTGCGCGCAGGCACTCGGGCGCTATCGATACATCCCCGACGCTGTCGGATGGGCCGCTTTGTGGTAGAATTGACGTACAGGAAAAATGGGGAAATAGTCATGAAAAAGAAACAGATCGGTTTGGCGGCAGCGATCGTGGCCGCGGCAGGGCTGACGGTTTTCGCGAGCGCAAGCGCTGTCGCGTCAGCCGCGGCCCCTCAGGGCCAGCAAGCCGGCCAGAACATCAGCCGGAGAAACCTGCCTCCCGACTTCATGGGGGTCGCGGGCATCGCCGGCTGGGTCGTTTCCGGCACGCCGCGGACGTTTGCGCGGGACGGCCTTTACGGCTATGTCGACGGCGGCGCCGAGATCTTCCTCCAGTACGGCTTCCAGAGCCTCACGGTCTACGAGCTCGTCCCGGAGAAGCCGGCCGCAAAGGTTAAGGGAATGATCCTCGAGATCTATCGGATGGCTTCCCCGGCGGCGGCTTTCGGCATCTTCTCGACGAGGCGCGAGGGCAACGAAACCGTTCTCCCCGGGATCAAGACGGCCCACTGGATCGGGGAGCAACAGACCAACCTCGTCAAGGGCGACCTCTACATCAACATCCTTTCCTCCGGGTGCACGCAGGACGAGGTCGAGACGTTCGTCTTTTCGCTCGACCGCGCCCTCCCGGCCGCCGAGACTTCCCGGCCGGAGGCTTTTTCCTGCATGCCCGAGTTCAGCCTTATCCCCGGGACCGAGCGGTATATCTGCGGGGACGTGGCGGCGGCCAGCGAATCGCCGCTCCTCGGGGCCGATTTCTGGGGATTCAAGGAGGGGATCACCGAGGCCTACTCGGCCAAGTATGGGCCCGGGCCGTCCAAGCTCATCCTCATCCATTTCAAGCAGCCGCCGGGGAACCTCTTGAACAAAGTCCTGGCCCTTTTCAACGAGTACCTTCTGGACGTGACGACGATGGACGAGATCATGCAGGGGCAGACCGTGATCGGACGCAAGTTCTATTTCGGCTGGAACGGGCCGAACGGCATCCTCGTTCTCGACGAGCCGGACCCGAAGGTGGCCCGGGCGCGCATTCAGGAGGCCCTGGACAAGGCCGCCAAGCGCCTGGAAGAAAAGCCGAAAAAGAAATCCGAAGAAAAGAAATAGGAAAATCGGGAGAGAACAGAGAGAGGAGAAATGATGGGCATCCACATGAGGAAGTTTTCGCTCGGCGTCTGTTTTGTGGTTTTAGCGGTCGGGTTGACGCTCGCGGGCCCCGCCTTCGCGCGACAGGCGCAACAAGCGCAGGGAACGGCCCAGGCGCAGACACCGCAGGCCAAGCCGCAGGAGCCCGAGATGAAGCCCGCGATCATCGAACAGCCCATGGAGGACTTCACGCTCCCGGCCTATCAGGGCGGCACCGTGACGCTCTCGCAACTCAAGGGCAGGAACGTCATGATCATCTTCGTGCGCGGCTACGCGGCCCCGGGCCACTGGTGCACCATCTGCAACTACCGGTACGCGGAGCTCGCCGAGCTCGAAAAAGCCCAGCAGATCCGGAAGAAATACAACGTCGAGGTCCTGGTCGTTTTCCCCTACGGCCGGGACGTCGTCCAATCCTGGCTCGAGGCCCTTCCCGGGCAGCTCGATAAGATCCGGGAGACGAAGAACCCGGCCGACCCGGCCAAGCTCGACGAGGCGGGCAAGCGCCGGATGACCCGGTGGCGCCAGTTCTTCCCCAAGGATCTCAGCCTGAAAAAGGGAGAGATCCTGACTCCGTTCCCGGTCCTCATCGACGCCGACAGGGCCGTCTCGAAGCGGCTCGGCCTCTTCCAGACGGAGTGGACCGGGAGCAAGGTCGACCAGAACATCCCGAGCGTCTTCATCCTGGACAAGAACGGCGTCCTGCTCTTCAAGTACATGGGCCAGAACACCACGGACCGTCCGAGCTACGATTACCTGTTCAAGGTCCTGGACGTCATCAACGGGCTGAAATAAGGTCCGATCGCTTCAGCAGGGCCTCGACGAAGAGGTTTCTGTACAAGTCCGGCCCGTCAATCGGGCGTGGTCAGGGCTTCGTAGCTGAAGTTGCGATAATGCTCGAGGACGTCGAGGATGAGGTCGTCCTTGGTCAGCTTGAGGACCTCGGCGGGGCCCAGGTCCGGCATGAACGCCTCTTCCGTCGTCTTGTAGTCCGACTTCAGATTCTTCCGCCCCTTGGTCATTAGGGCCAGCCGGAGCTCGACCGAGTTCCTGGGGATCGAGATCTTGTAGTGGAACTGCTCGTCTTTGCTGCCGGGGAAAGAAAGGCTGAGGCGGATGTCGCGGCCCTTCGATTTCTGGAACCGGGCTTTCACGCCGTAGGAGGCGATCTCGTCCACGAGCGCCTCGAAGGCGGGCTCGACGATGAACTCGCAGAACTGCTCGAAGTGGATGGACGTTTCCGCCTGGCACTTCTCCAGGATGCGCATGTTCTCGAAATGGTTCTTCAGTTCCGTCTTCCAATCTTTATTACCCATCTTTGTCCAGCCTCGGGGATTTCGCCGGTATCATATCACAAACACGAGGCCCGGAAAATGCGGATTCTTGCGCGAGGCACCCTCGGGGGGGGTGAGGTGCCGGCTGAGGTCAGCAAAAGGGGGGTGATGATTGATTTTAATGAGGGAGCCCTCTCCAGCCGGCCAAAGAGAGCCGCTATCATTATACCAAAGCCGAAAAACAATGCAAGCAAAAAGCACAAGAATAAGCATATTTTTTCTGGGGGGGGGTGCCACGACCGCTCGCTGTGAGGGCTAACGGGCGCAGGGGGTATCAGGAGGAATGGCCCCCGCCGCCGAAGACGCACGGAAGTCCGCGCCGTCAACGCATAAGGTTATCCAGACAATTATTCGCTCAGAAGATCTTCAAGGGCGGGCAGGACGAGATCGAGCGGAATGTCCGACATCAATGGGGCCGCCACAACGCGCGCTTTCCCGAAAGGCCGCCAGGCCGGCAAGCTGTCTTCGCGGAAAAGGGCGAGGACGGACGCCCCGCAGGCCGCGGCGAGGTGCGTCGGCCCGGAGTCGTTGCCGAGATAGTGAGTGGACCCCGCGAGGAGATCCGCCAGCGTTTCGGCCGGAAGACGCGAAACTCGCTTCCAACCGGCGGGGAGCGCCGACGCCTGGAGCGCCGGTTCGAGATCGGCTTCGGCCTCCCCCGTGACGAGAACGCCTTCCAGGCCGAACGAGGCGGCCACGCGGATGACCTCGATGAAACTCGCGAGCGGCCAGCGCTTGGCGCGGCCGCCGCTTCCGGGATGGACGACGAGGCGCTTTTCGTTCTTCACGAGCTGGCGGAGGCCGAGATCATCCAGGCTCTTGCTCCTGAGGCCGCCCGGCAGAGGCAGGCGGGCGCAGTCGCCGAAGAGCTGATCAGGATCCGGCGCGGCCGGATCGAAGGCAGAGGTATCGGTGGCGCCAGCGGCGGAATCCCGGCTTGCAGCAGACGCTTCGACAGCCCCTGCGCTGGAAGCAATGCCAGCGACTCGGGCCCTTATTCCATAAGCGTTCAAAAAGTCGCGGGTCCGGTCAAAGAAAAAACGGCTCATGGGCACGGCGGCACCGCTTTCGTAGGATATGAAAAAGATCTGCTCGATCCCCTGGCGGACCCACCACTCGTCGGCAGGCCAATCGCCGCGCCTGTTCAGCCAGCCCATGGCCGTCTCGAATCCGTCCAGCGGGGAAACTCCCCTCTTCCCGGTCCCACCTTTTGCGTCGGCCCGGAAATCGGGCGAGCCGCCCGCGAATAACGCCGCCATCCGGGCGTCCGCAAAGGAAAGGACCTCGTCCACGAGCCCCGCCCGTTTGAGGAGCGCACCGTATTCCGGACGTCCCGCGAGGCTCAGCGAAAATCCGGGAAGGCTTCTGCGCACGAGGGAGATCGCGGGAAGGGCGACGAGGAGGTCTCCGAGGCCGCCGATGCGGAAGAGGATCGTCCGGGATCTCGTTTTCATTGCAGCGATATGTCCATCATGCCAGCCCGCGTTTGGCGGACCCGGAAGCTAATGCCGGCTGTTTTTTATGAACAGCAGAAAAGGGGGGAATGATTCATTGGTCGGTCGAAGTTTTCTCCAGCCGGCGCAAGAAAACTTGACCGGATTATAGCAAGGCCCCGGCGAAATACAAGGGAATTTTTAGCTTCGGCCGCACCATAGGGAGGACGGAGGAGGGCGCCTGATGATGAAAGCGGGCAAAGGGGCCCCTGAGAAAGACGATGGCCTCAAGACGTCTTTCCTATTGACACGGGGCCCTCCTTATGTGTACACTTCATGTGCACACATCAAAGCGAGGGCTCGATGAAAGCGTCCATTCTTGACCTAAGGAGACGGATGGGAGAGATCCAGAGGGCCCTCGACCGGGGCGAAGCCGTGACGCTCCTCCGCAGGGGCAAAATCATCGCCGTCATCCAGCCGGCGGGCGCGGCGTCATCCGTCACGCCCGTCGCCGGGCACGAGGCGTTCGGGATGTGGAGGGACCGCCCTGACCTCAAGGACGTCGGGGCAGCCATGGATAAGCTCCGGAAGGCCCGCCCCCATGCTTTTTGATACCGATCTCCTTATCTGGATTTTCAGGGGAAACGCGAAGGCCGCCCTCCGCATTGAAGAGAGCGCGGCGCGGCACATGTCCGTCGTCTCGCTCATGGAGCTCATCCAGGGCGCCCGCGACAGGCGCGAGGTCCATCTCATTAAGAAATTTCTCGCCGATTTCGGTTTCCAGACGATGCCCCTGACGGAAAATATTGGGCACAGGGCCGTCATTTACATGGAGCTCCATGCCCCAAAATCGGGCCTGCGGTTGGCGGACGCGCTGATCGCTGCAACCGCCGTCGAAAATGCCCTCGCCCTCCTGTCGGGGGATTTAACGCATTATCGGGCGCTCTCCGACCTCAACCTTATTACATTCCGTCCCTGAAGACGGTCCCGGGCGAGAAGCGACATCCCGTCCCCCCCCTTATCCTAGCTGAGGGACAACTAGGAAGGCTTGGACGTCGCAGACGTTCGTGCCGGTCGGAAGGGTCTTTCCAGCCCCAGCGGTTTTTATCAACGTCTCTCATTTATGCTATAAATAAGATGATGAGAGTTTTTCGCCCGCTCGTAGGTCTCCTCACCCGCTCGCCTGCCCTCCCCCCCGCGTTCATTTCCACTTTCGCCATGGCCCTGCTGGCCGGCCTCGGGCTTCTTCTCGCCCAATCCCCCGCCCCGAAGCACGACGTCTCGGACTTCGAGAAGCGCCTGGCCAAGATCAACGGGCAGATCAGCGAGCTCCGGGGCAAGATCGAGGCCGAGGCCCTCAAGGAATCGTCCATCCTCTCGAGCCTGGCCCGGATCAACCTCAACAAGGCCCTCGTCGAGCGGGAGATCGCGGCCTGGAACGTCCAGATGGAGAAGGCCCGGGCCGAGCTCGCCGGGATCCAGGCGAACGTCCGCGGCCTGACGGCCAACCTCGAAAAGGACAACGCCGCCATCGAAAAAACCCTGGTGACGCTCTACAAGTTCGGCCGGCTGGATTTCTTCCACTTCATGCTCCAGGCCCGGGACTTCGAGGCCTACACCACGGAAAGCAGGCACCTGGCCCTCCTCGCCCGCTACCAGGAGGACGCGGTCGCCGCCTACCTCAAGGCCCTGGCCGAGCTCGGCGAGGCCGAGGGCCGCCTGGCCGCGAAAAAGAAGGACGTCGCCGAGATCCTCCGGGAGACGAATCTCAAGAAGCAGGAGCTCGAGGCGGAGCAGCGGAAGAACTCCGACCTCGTCCAGGAGATCCGGAGGGACCGGCAGACCCACGAGCAGGCCCTCCAGGAGCTCCGCGACAGCGCCGAGCAGCTCCAGGTCATGATGAAGAAGATCGCCGATGAACAATGGGCCCTGCCGTCGGCCTTCGTCCCCCTCTACGAGCGGCGGGGAAAGCTCCCCTGGCCCCTGGAAGGGAGGGTCATCACGTCCTTCGGCCTGCAGCGACATCCGCGCTTCAACACGATCGTCATGAACAACGGCGTCGAGATCGCCCCGGCCAAGGACAAATCCCTCATCCTGGCGGTCCACGCGGGCAAGGTCGTCTTCGCCGACTACTTCCAGGGATACGGGAACCTCCTCATCCTGGACCACGGGATGACCTACTACACCCTCTACGGCCACTGCTCGCAGTTCCTGGTGAACGTCGGGGACATGGTCCGGGCCGACCAGCCCGTCGCCCTGGTCGGGGACTCCGGGTCCCTCAACGGGGAGTGCCTCTACTTCGAGGTCCGCTACAAGACCAAGGCCCTCGATCCCTTGCAATGGCTGAAACGAAGGTGATAGAATGGATGTCCGTTTAAAATGAAGATCCCGAGATACCGCCTGGTCCTGCTGACGGTCTTCATGGCCGCCCTCCTGTTCTTCCTCGTCCAGATGAGGGTCCTCCCCGGGAAGTCCCAGCGCGGCACCTGGCCCAAGGGTTTCCAGCTCGTGGACGTCCTCATGGACCTCATCCGGAACGACTACCTCGAGAAGCGCGACCCGGTCCAGACGGCGGAGGGGACCTACCGGGGCATCGTCAATTCGCTCGACCCGCTCTCGAGCTACCTGAATAAAGACCTCACGGCGAGATATGCCGCCCGGAGCGTCGGGGACACGGGCCCGGGCCTCATCGTTTTCAAAAGATACGGCGCGTTCCCGCTGGTCGTCGGGGTCGTCCCGGGTTCGCCCGGAGAAAAGGCCGAGGTCAAGCTCGGGGACCTGGTGAGCGCCATCGGTCACCGCGGCACGCTGAGCATGAGCCTGACCGAGGTCAACCTCCTCCTCGGCGGGACGGACGAAAAGCCGGTCCAGGTCAAGCTCCTCAGGGGGAACGAATCGCGGGAGCTCTCCCTGCCGCGGGTCCATCTCTTCCCGCGCGCCTGGGCTTTTTCGTCCGCGCTGGGACAGCCGGCGATCTTGAGCATTCATGATCTTTCACGCTCGCTCGTCGCCGATATCCAGAAGAGCGTCCTGCCGGCCCTCAAGGGCAGGAAGAAACCGCTCATTCTCGACCTCCGGGACTGCGCGGGCGGCGACCTCGAGGAGGCACGGGCATTCACCAACCTCTTCCTCAGAGCGGCCACCGTGGGCTCTATCGAGAAGCGGGGCGGGGCCAAAGAGTCCATCGCCTGCCCTGCCGAGGCCGTGTTGGGCGCGGTTCCCGTCGCGGTTTGGGTCAGCCCGGCCACGATAGGCCCGGCGGAGCTCGTCGCCGGGGTCCTCCAGGAAGTCCGGAAAGCCAAGGTCCTCGGCTTGTCCACGCCCGGTGTCGTCGCCAAGACGGAGAGCTTCCTCCTGAAGGACGAAAGCTCGATCATCCTCGTCACGGGAGTCTTTTCCCTGCCGTCGGGGCGCTCGCTCTGGGGCCAGGGAGTGAATCCCGACGTTACCGTCCCGGTTACGGATCAGAGCGACAAGGCGTATCTCGAAAAGACCCTGCCCCTTCTCCCCAAGCTCTGACGGATGATCAACAAACCGCGGCAGAAAAAAGGAAGCGAGCCCTGGCCGGCCTTCAACCTGATCACGGCCATCATGCTGGGCTCCGCGATCGTCTCGGTCGTGACCCTCGACTACATGAACTCGCGCAAGGGCGAGCGGTCCTACCTCTTCGCGGCCCCGGAAGCGAAGCCCGCTGCCGCGCCGGAGGTCAAGGCCCCAGCGGAACCGGTCCTTAAGCCTGGGGCGGCGCCAACGGCGGCCGCGCCCAAGACAGAAGCGCCACCCGCCCTCAAGGAACCGCCGCTGAAAGAAGCCCCGCCCAAGGCCACGAAGCGGGTCCGCGGAGAAGTGGCCCTCATCGTCGACGACATGGGCAACAGCCTCGAGGCGCTCAATGAGATCCTCAGCCTGAAAGAACCCATAACGGTCTCGGTCCTCCCCTATAGCCCATATGCCCAGGAGACGGCCCGCGTCGCCCACGATAACGGCCTCGAGGTCCTTCTCCACCTGCCGCTCGAGTCCCTGAATAACCACGATGCCTCGACCGACACCGAGGGGATGATCATGACCACGATGAGCCCTGACGAGATCGGCCAGTCCTTCGAGACGAGCCTGGCCCGCGTCCCCTTCGCCGACGGCGTCAACAATCACATGGGCTCGAAGTTCACGGCGGACGCGACACTGATGAGGACGCTCCTCGCGCCGTTCAAGGACAAGGGCCTGTTCTTCGTGGACAGCCGGACGACGGCCCAGACCGTGGCCTACGACGAAGCGCTCGGGATGGGCATTCCCGCGCTCAAGAGGGATGTCTTCCTGGACGCGGACGCGGACAGGAGCCGGATCAAGAGCCGGCTCATCGAGCTCTTCAAACTGGCCCAGAAGAAAGGGAAGGCGGTCGGCATCTGCCATCCCTTCCCGGAGACCCTCCAGGTCCTGAGATCGAGCTTCCGCCTGTTCGAGAAATACAGCCTGGAGGCCGTCACGGTCTCGCGCCTCGTGGGCAAGTAAGGCCTCCGATTCCCCTCCTCGCGCAGGCGAAAAATATGAAGGGGTATGCCCTCATGAGGATATTCTTCCCTGTTCATGGAAGCCGGATTTGTTATAAAATCCGGCACGCACAGGCAGTCAATGGCAACGGACACAGGATCTTCCAGGGGGAGGAAACGATCATGAAAATTCGGACCTTCGCGAAAAGGCATTTCTTGCTTTTCTCTCTCTTGTCCATCGCGGGAAGCGCGATTGTCTCCACGCAAGCCGCCGCGGCAGGCGGACCCGGGCCGGAGCCAAAAGCCAACCAGGCCGCGTTCAAGGAATGGCAGGACGCGCATTTCGGCATGTTCATCCACTGGGGGCCGGTCAGCCTGAAGGGCACCGAGCTCAGCTGGTCGCGCGGCGGGGAGAGGCGCGGCATCGAGGGCAAGGGCGAGATCCCGGTCGAGGTCTACGACAACCTCTACAAGCAATTCAACCCGGTCAAGTTCAACGCCGCGGAATGGGTGGCCATCGCCCGGGCGGCCGGCATGAAATACATGATCCTCACGGCCAAGCACTGCGACGGCTTCTGCCTCTGGCCGTCGAAGGTCGACGATTACAACATCGGCCGCTCCCCCTTCAAGCGCGACATCTGCGGCGAGCTGGCGGAGGCCGCCCACCGGGCGGGGATGCCGATCGGCTGGTATTATTCACCGATGGACTGGCGCGACCCGGATTGCCGGACGGACAGGAACGCCGCTTACGTGGCCCGGATGCAGGGGCACCTGCGGGAGCTCCTCGGCAACTACGGGCGGATCGACCGGCTGTGGTTCGACACGGACGGCGGCCCGGCGCCTTGGGATCAAGAAAAGACTTACGGGATCGTCCGGTCCCTTCAGCCCCGGATCATCATCAACAACCGGCTGGACATGGGCACCATGGAGGATTACAAGGTCCAGCGTGTCGGCCCGCAGGCCGATTACGCGACGCCCGAGCAGCGGGTCGGCGAATTCGATCTCGAGAAGCCCTGGGAAACGTGCATGACGCTCGGCACGCAGTGGGCCTGGAAGCCCGACGACAAGATCAAATCCACCGAAGATTGTGTCCGCATCCTCGTCCAGTGCGCGACCGGAGGCGGGAACCTCCTGCTCAACGTCGGCCCCATGCCCAGCGGCGAGATCGAGCCCAGGCAGGTGGAGGTGCTCAAAGGGGTCGGCGCCTGGCTCGAGAAGCACGGGGAGACGATCTATGGCACGCGCGGCGGCCCGGTCAGGAACGGCGCCTGGGGCGGGATGACGCATAAAGGTAACATCGTATTCGTCCATGTCCTCAAGTGGGAGGGGGACACGGTCAGGCTGCCGGCCCTGAAGGCGAAGATCGTCTCGAGCAAGGTCCTGACCGGAGGCGAGGCAAAGGTCGAGCAGGCGGCGGATGGGATCGTCATCCGGATGCCCGCGGACCAGAAGGACAAGCTCGACACGATCGTAAAGCTCGAGCTCGAAAGTCAGGGCCGAGCGAAATGACCGGGTTCCCGGCTCAAAGCTGAGAGGAGGTCACTGTCATGCAAAGATACGGCCAACTCATCCGGGTCAAGCCGGAAAGATTCGAGGAATACAAGGCCTACCATGCCAGGGTCTGGCCGGAGGTCCTGGAAACGATCCGCCGGTGCCACATCCGCAATTACTCGATCTTTCGCTGGCAGGGCTTTCTCTTCGCCTATTTCGAATACCACGGCGCCGATTACGCCGCCGATATGGCCAAGATGGCCGCCGACCCCAAGACGCAGGAGTGGTGGAAGATCATGATGCCCATGCAGGACCCCGTCCCGGGCCTGCCCGAAGGCGACTGGTGGGCGAAAATGGAAGAAGTCTTCCACACGGATTGAGGGGGGTTCGAACGGTGGAACGCACGGCCGGCTGTCTCGCCAAGCTCGACCGGATGATGAAAACGCTTCACCACCGGGAAGCGGACCGCGTCCCGGTCAGCGATTTCTTCTGGGGGAGCTTCCTCGAGCGGTGGCGGAGGGAACTGGGCCTGCCCGCGGGCACGGACATCTATAAATACTACGATCTCGATTGGACGGTCACCGTTCCCAACATGGACCCCCACATCAAGGCGTTCGAGACGCTCGAGGAGACCCGTGATCATGTCACCGTCCGGACGGGGTTCGAGGCCGTGATCCGGAAAAACTTTGCCGATCCGATGCCGGCCTTCCTGAGGTTCGACACGGACACGATCGAGAAGATGAAGGCTTTCCGGTTCGACGATCCCCGGGACGACCGCCGCTATTTCGGCGCGGGCGACAACCAGCTCGCCGGAATGGGCGACGGCTTCACGCGCGACTCCCCCGCCTGGACCGAAACGGTCCGGTCGCTCCACCCCGATATTCCCGTCTACGGGAGCGTCTGCGAGGCCCAGGAGATGCTGTGGCGGGTGATCGGCCTCGAGAACGTCATGCTCTGGATCGGGCTCGACCCCGACGAGGTCGGAAGATTCGTGGCGAGGATCGGCGAGTTCGTCCTGGGGATCGCTAGGGCCCAGATCCGGGCCGCCGGCGGCCTGCTCGACGGCATGGTCATCTGGGGGGATGTCGCCTATCGCAACGACCTCTTTTTCTCGCCGGGCTACTGGCGAAAGCATTTCAAGCCGGTCGTCAAGGCCATCGTGGACGAATGCCACGCCCATGGCCTGCCCGTCATCTATCACGGCTGCGGCAATGTCCGGCGGATCTTCGCCGATTTCATCGAGATCGGGGTGGACGCTTACAACCCGCTCGAGGCCAAAGCCGGGCTGGACGTCGTGGCATTGCGGCGGCAGTACGGGCATAAGATCGCTTTCTGCGGCAACATGGACGTCCTGACCTGGGCCTTGGGGTCGGAGGAGGAGCTCAGGCGCGTCGTCCTCACCAAGCTGAACGCGGCCAAGGGCGGGGGCTTCATCTTCCAATCCGACCACTCCGTGCCCGGCAACGTCTCGGCCCGGAGTTATGAGTATGTCATCAATCTCGTCCGCGAGTACGGCAGGTACCCGCTCCGGCTCGGAGAATACGATCTGCCTGAGATCAGCTGACGCCCGGAAAGGCTTACGGCCCGCGCCTTCCCGTTGACTGTCTCCCCCTTCGGTGTTATCTTTCTCCCAACAGCTGAAAAGGAAGAAGAGGCCATGAAATGTCCTCAATGTCACGCCGATAATCCCGACACGTCCCGCTTTTGCGGCAGCTGCGCCGCGCTGCTCGCCCAGGAGGGGCAGCTCCCGGATTCCCTCACGAAAACACTCGCAACTCCGCTTTCTGTCATATCGAAAGATAAGCTCATCGCCGGGAAATACCGGATCGTCGAGGAGATCGGCCGGGGCGGCATGGGAGTTGTCTACAAAGCTGAGGACCTCAAGCTCAAGCGCATGGTCGCCTTGAAATTTCTCCCGCCGCACCTGATGAACTTGCCCGAACTCAAGGAGAGGTTCCTCATCGAGGCCCAGGCGGCCGCGGCCCTCTCCCATCCGAACATCTGTGTCATCTATGAAGTCGGGGAAGCCGAAGACCGGTCCTTCATCGCCATGGAGTACGTCGAGGGTGAGACACTCCGAGATAAGATCAATAAAGGCCCCTTGAAGACGGAGAACGCGGTCGACATCACAAGTCAGATCGCCGCCGGCCTGGGCGAGGCCCACCGCAAGGGCATCATCCATCGCGACATCAAGAGCGCGAACATCATGGTGACGGACAAGGGCCAGGCCAAGGTCATGGACTTCGGGCTGGCCAAACTGCAAGGTGGGAGTTCGCTGACCAAGAGTCAGACGACGCTGGGGACGGTGGCCTACATGTCCCCGGAGCAAGCCCGCGGAGATGAATTGGACCAACGGACGGACCTCTGGTCGCTCGGCGTCGTCTTCTACGAAATGCTCACGGGCGAGGTCCCGTTCAAAGGCGACAGGGACGTCTCCATCATCTATTCGATCGTCCACGAGGAGCCGAAGCCCCTCAAGGTCCGCAAGCCCCCGGTTCCGGGCGAGCTGCAACAGGTCATCTTCCGGGCGCTCAAGAAGAACCGCGAGGCCCGCTATGGCTCCGCGGACGAAATGCTAAAAGACCTGAGGGCTTATCAGACGAGCCTCCAGCTGGCCGAGTCCGGCGTGGTGAACCTGAAAACGCTCAGCCGACGACTTCGCAAGCCCCGGGTCGCCATTCCGACGTTGGCCGTTCTGGCCGCCCTGGCCTTTTTTGGAACCCGGTTTTTCAAGCACCAATCACATGTCCGCTGGGCCAGGCAGGTGGCGCTCCCCGAGATGGAGAAGCTCATCGAGGGAAATGATTGTTGGCGCAATCTCATACCCGTCTATCGACTCGCGGAAAAGGCGGAAGCCTACATCCCGCTCGATCCTAAGCTGGCCGGGATCTTTTCGAAATGCTCCTTGAGGATCGACATCAAAACCGAACCTCCCGGCGCGAAGGTCTTCATGAAAGAATATTCAACTCCGGCGAGCGAATGGACCTATCTCGGTGTATCCCCTATTGAGAAGGTCAGGCTGCCTATCGGTATCTTCCGCTGGAAGATGGAAAAAGAGGGCTATGAGACGGTCCTGGCCGCGGCGTCCACTTGGGATGGAGATATCTCGGGCCATAATATCATCGTTGGCTACAATCTGGTGAGGGTCCTGGACAAGAAAGGCAGCATCCCGCCGGGCATGGTGCGGGTCACGGGAGCGGAAACACCGGTCGGAAAGTTGGCGGATTTCTATATCGATAAATATGAGGTTACCAACAAGCAATACAAGGAATTCGTCAACGGCAGCGGTTACAGGAACAAGAAATACTGGAAGCAGAAATTCATCAAGGACGGAAAAGATCTGACCTGGGAAGAAGCCGTCAAGGGATTCGTCGACCAGACCAGCCTGCCTGGTCCGGCCGGGTGGCAGGCGGGCGATTATCCTGAGGGACAAGCGGATTATCCTGTGTCGGGGATCAGCTGGTACGAGGCGGCCGCATACGCGGAATTCGCCGGGAAAAGCCTGCCGACGGGAACCCATTGGGGGGTCGCGAGAGGCGAATATACGCCGATCATCGAGTATCCCCAGCTCGGCGGTTTCGCCGTCTTCGCCCCTTTCAGCAATTTCACGGGCAAAGGTCCGGTCCCGGCGGGAAGCCTTCCGGGGGTGACGGCCTACGGGGCTTTTGACATGGCCGGGAACGTGAGGGAATGGTGCTCAAATGAAACCCCAAAAGGGCGCGTCATCAGGGGCGGCGCCTGGGGGGAAAACACCTACATGTTCGACAATATGAGTCAAGCGCCGGCCATGGACCGTTCCGCCAAGAACGGGTTCCGCTGCGCTCTTTATCCCGAGCCGGACAAGATCCCAGGGTTGGCCTTTCAAATGGTCAAGTCCCTGGGCCTTCCCCAAAGCGGCGAAACGGAAGATTACGCCAAGCAAATGCCGGCGGCTGATTCTGTTTTCCAGGTTTACAAGGAACAGTTTTCCTACGATAAAACCGATCTGAAGGCCCGCGTGGAATCGAGGAAAGAAAGCCCCGAATGGACTCTGGAGAAGATCAGCTTCGACGCCGCCTACGGCGGCGAACGCGTCATGGCCTATCTCTTCCTTCCCAGGAACGCCGCGCCGCCCTATCAGACCGTCATCTATATGGGCGGCGACGCTCCCGTGTTTCAGCGGTCGAGCCAAGACATCGAGAACTATTATGAAGTCCCCATGTTCTTCTCTTTTCTCATCAAGAACGGACGGGCCGTCATCTATCCCGTCTATAAGGGATTCTTCGAGCGCGGGAACGATGCCTTGATTTCCGTCATCGAGGGAAATTGGAGTTCCGTGCAGTGGAGAGAAGTCTTCATTCAACAGGTCAAGGACCTTAGAAGATCCATCGACTATCTCGAAACCAGCCCGGATATCGACAGCCGGAAACTGGCCTTAGAAGGGATGAGCTACGGGTCGATGCTCGCGCCCATGATCCTGGCCGTCGAGGAGCGCCTCAAGGCCAGTGTTCTCTTGGCCGGAGGCTTCGGCAATGCGGGACAAGGACGCCCGGAGGTGAACCAAATCAACTATGTGACCCGGGTGAAGTCGCCTACTTTGATGTTGAACGGCAAGTATGACTCGTTTTTCCCGCCGGAGACATCATCAAAGCCGATGTTTGCTCTATTAGGAACTCCGGCCAAGGACAAGGAGCAGAAATTTTACGAAACAGACCATATCCCGCCCGTGAATGAATTCATCAGGGAAACCCTGGCCTGGTTCGATAAGTACCTGGGGCCGGTGAAGAGATAGCCCTGGGGACTTTTTCCATCGAAAAAGAGAAACCGCGCGAGTGACCGGTCCCGGGGGCCGGCACGGTTGCATAATTCCCGCCCGTCCGTTATCATTGAAACGGTTAGAGAGGAGAAATCCCATGAAGAAGACCGCGGCGGTCGTCCTTGTCCTCGGGGCCCTGCCCCTTCTTTTTCAGGCCGGTTGCACGCGCATGACGCCCCAGGAGCTCAAGGCTTCCATCGAAATCACGGATATCGAGACCAAGTGGGTTTCCAAACTTTATCAGCAGTGGCCGCCCCGGTTGATCCTGGTCCCGGTGCTCTCCTTCCAGGTCAAGAACCTCAGCCCGAAGCCCATGAATTATGTCAATTTCAACGCGGTTTTCAATTTCAAGGGTGACCGCGAGAACTTCGGCGACTGCTTCCTGGCCGCGATCCGCGGCAAGTCCGTCGCGCCCGGGGGCAAGAGCGAGGCGATCGCCATGAGAAGCAATTTCGGCGTGGATGGGAAGGACCTCAAGAGCATCAAGGACAACCCGGGCTGGAAGCAGGCCGAGGTCCGGCTGTTCGCCCAGTCCAAGGGCACCCAGCCCGTCCTCATCGGCGTCTATGACGTGTCCCGCTTCATCGATTTCAAGGAGGACGCGGTCGTCGAGCCCAAGAAAGAAGACGTCAAGAAATAGGCCGGAGAGCCAGAGCCATGAGCGTCATCGTTCCCTCGAAAGTGTTCCTGACCCGGGGCCGGGGTCAGCACACGGAAAAGCTGGTCAGCTTCGAGAAGGCCCTCCGGGAGGCGGGGATCGCCCCGTTCAACCTCGTCCGGGTCTCGAGCATCTATCCCCCGCACTGCCGGCTCATCTCAAGGCAGGAAGGGGTCCGGCTCCTCAAACCGGGCCAGATCCTTTTCGTTGTCCTGAGCGAGAGCGCGACGGACGAGGCCGGCCGGCTGGTCTCGGCTTCGATCGGGATGGCCATCCCGAAGGACCCGTCCTGCTACGGCTACCTCGCCGAGCACGAAGGCGGCGGGCCGACCGAAAAGGAGGCCGGGCTCTACACCGAATACCTGGCCGCCGAGATGCTGGCCACGAAGATGGGGGGAAAGCTGAAGGACCCCGAGAAGGGCCGCCGGGCGTACAAGATCTCGAACGGGATCTCTCTCGAGACGCGGAGCATCTCCCGGACGGCGACGGGGGAGAAAGGTCTGTGGACGACGGCCTTGGCGGCCGCTGTCCTTATCTCATAATTTCGGTAATTAGTTGTATGTCACCGAAATATAATCAGTAATCGAGCGGGTTGGGCTTCAGGATCTTGATGTAGCTTTGTGCCTTGAGGGAGGCGATGTAATCTTCGCTTTTCTTCTGGCGCTTTTCGGCCAGGAGCCTCTCCTGGATCTCGGGCCGGGCCTCGTCGAAAGTCCTCAGGTAGCTTTCTTTCCTCTCCTCGAGCTTGAGCAGGTACCAGCCGTTCTTGGCCGCAACCCAGGGGCTGACCTCGCCGGCCTTCAGTTTCTCGACGGCTTCCTCCAAGGTCTTATCGAGCTCGCCCTTCTTGAGCGTCCCCAGGTCGCCCTTGGCTTCCTTGATGGGAGGGTCCGAGAGCGCCGCGGCCACATCCGGGAAGGCCGCTCCGGCCTTGAGCTTGCCGTCCGCTTCCGCCTTGAGGGCTTCGAGGGCTTCGGGCGTGCGGTGCTCCGTGGCCAGGTAGACGGCGCGAAGCTTGTATTCCGTGGGGACCGTGAACTCCTGGGGATGCTGCTTGTAATACCGGACGACCTCCGATTCGTCCAGGACGATGGACCGGTACACCTCAGAGACCATGATCATCTGCTTGAGAAGGGTTTCCTGGTATTGCTTGAGCCACTGTTCGTAGGGGATCCCCTGCTGCTCGACGGCCCGGCGGAGGTCCTCGTCCGAGGTGAAATTGTTCTCCTTCTTGAGGGCCTCGAGGTTATGCTTGAGCTCGTCGCTGACGCTGAGGTTCTTCTCCTTGGCCTGCTGGAGGATGAGGGTCTCCGTGATCATGGCGTCGAGGAGACCGTTCCTGACAAGCTTGTATTGCTTGTCGTATTCCTGTTGCGGCAGATTCTCGGCCTTGAGCTGCTGGATCTGCATCTCGAACATCTGCTTGTACTGGGAGAGCGTGATGATCTCGTCGTTGACGACGGCCACGATCTCCTCGACGACTTGCGGCGCTCCGGCGAGGAGCGCCGCTCCGGCGATCCCCGTGACGATCAAGCACATGAGGGCTTTTTTCATCGGTCCAACCTCTGGTAAGCAAAGAATAGGTTTTCGGGAAAGGTCTTCCAGCTCAGGGTCTCCTTCAGTCCTTGGAGATGGGCGGCCAGCGTATCCTTGATCTTCTGCTCGAGGACCTTGATCCGGATCGCCGGCGCCGCGTCGGCCAAGGCCTGGAGCTGGGGAGGGAACTTCTTGTCCAGCCGGAAAACGTGGTATCCGTATGACGATTCGACGACCTGGCTGAACTTCCCCTCGTCCAGGGCGAAGATCACTTTTTCCATGTCGTAGGGAAGGTCGCCCCGCTTGTAGACCCCCATCACGCCGCCCTTGAAGGCCTCGGGGCCCGAGGATTCCTCCCGGGCCACTCTCCTGAACTCCTCTTCGGGAGCGTTCTCGACCCTCCTGAGGGCCGCGACGGCCCGCTGCTCACTCGGGAGGAGGACCTGGCTCACCTGGACCCTCTCCGAAAGGAGGAAATCCTTTTTGTGTTGGTCGTAGTAGGACTGGACCTCGGCATCGTCGGCCCGGATGTCCTTGATGACCTGATAGGCATACTTGTCGACGAGGAGCCCGTCGAACATGCTGTCCGGCCCGGCGGCGTCCGGCTCAGGGGCGGGCTGGTTGCTGCCCGTCTCGCCGGCCCGCTTGGCCAGGTAGCTCTTTTTTTCGTCCCAGGTCAGGGTCACGTTCCGCTGCCGGGCCGCTTCGAGCAGGATCTTATCATCGACGAACCTGTCGAAAAGGCGGCTCAGGGATTCCGGCGAGAGGCCCTTGGTCTCATTCCCGCCCGCCGTCCTGATGTAAGCCGTCAGGTCGTCGTTCGAGAACTCCTGGGACTCGATCTTGAGGATGGGCCCGCGTTTGAGCTTCGCCTGGACGAAATTGGTGATCTTGGCGACGGGCCCCGCTTTCTCCCCCCCGCGGCCGCAGCCGGACGCAAGGAGGGAGAGGACCGCGAGGAGGATCGGGGCCGTTCTTCGGGCGCTTGTCATTCCGCACATCTTTTTTAATATCAATTCATTATAATCTAACCGGATAACTCCATCAAGACCCGGACGGCTTCGTCGAGGAGCTCCCGCTCCTTCTCCGCCCGGATGCCGAGCGACATCACGCCCTCCGGCGAGAGGGACCCGGAGTATCTCTTGAGGAGGGCCGGGACCCTGGCCCAATCCACGGGAGTCTCGGGCAGGAACCTGAAGACGACCCGGTTCTCGCTCCGGTCGATCGTCCGGATCCGGAGCTTCCGGGCCAGGTTCTTGATCGTCCCGTAGCGGAGGAGGTTCTCGATCGTCTCCGGCACGGGCCCGAACCTGTCCCGGACGTCCTCCCGGATCTTCTCGATCTCCCGGAGGTCGTCGACCGAAGCCAGGCGCTTGTAAAGGTTGAGCCGCAGGTTGATCTGGGGGAGGTAGTCCTCGGGGATGCGGATGTCCACCTTGAGGTTGATCTCGACGTTGGCTTCCTCGACCCGCTCGCCCTTGAGCTCGCGGATCGCCTGGTCGAGGAGCTGCATGTAATAGTCGAAGCCGACGGCCTCCATGGAGCCGTGCTGCCGGTGACCGAGCAGGTTCCCGGCGCCCCGGATCTCCAGGTCCTTGGCGGCCAGGCGGAAGCCGGACCCCAGCTCGCTGAACTCCTTGAGGGCCTTGAGACGCTCCTTGGCGAGCGGCGTCAGCTCCATGTAGGGCGGCACCAGAAAATAGGCGAAGGCCTGGCGGGAGGACCGGCCCACCCGGCCCCGGAGCTGGTAGAGCTGGGCCAGGCCGTAGAGGTCGGCCCGGTCCACGATCAGGGTGTTCGTGAGCGGGATGTCGATGCCGTTCTCGATGATCGTCGTCGAGACCAGGACGTCCGCCCGGTGTTCGACGAACTCCATCATGCGCTTCTCCAGGGCGGAGCTCGTCATCTGGCCGTGGACGGTCACGACCCTCGCCTGGGGCACGAGCTTCCGGACGAGGTCGGCGACCTTGTCGATGTCCTCGATGCGGTTGTGGATGTAGTAGGCCTGGCCGTCCCGGCTGAGCTCCTGACGGATGGCCGTGGCGATGAGCTTGGCGTTGAAGGGCGTCACGACTGTGTGGACGGCCAGCCTGTCCCGGGGCGGCGTCTCGATCAGGCTGATGTCCCGGAGGCCCGAGAGGGACATGTTCAGCGTCCGCGGGATGGGGGTCGCCGTCAGCGTCAGGACGTCGATCGTGGCCTTGAGCTGCTTGATCTTCTCCTTGTGGCCGACGCCGAACCTCTGCTCCTCGTCCACGATGAGCAGGCCGAGGTCCTTGAAGGCGACGTCCTTGGAGAGGAGGCGGTGGGTGCCGATGACGACGTCGACGAACCCGCTCCGGATGTCGTCGGCGACGGCCTTCTGCTCCTTCCCCGACTGCAGCCTCGTCAGGGCCTCGACCCGGACCGGGAAGAGGACCATCCGCTCCCGGAAGGTCGTGAGGTGCTGGCTGGCCAGGACGGTCGTCGGGCAGAGGACGGCGACCTGCTTGCCGTCCATGACCGCTTTGAACGCGGCCCGCATCGCCACCTCGGTCTTGCCGTAGCCGACGTCGCCGCAGAGGAGGCGGTCCATCGGGGACTCGGACTCCATGTCCCGGAGGATCTCCTCGATCGACCGGAGCTGGTCCTCGGTCTCGTCGTAGGCGAAGATCTTCTCGAATTCCTCCTCCCACTCCCCGCCGGGGGTGTAGGCGTAGCCCTTGAGGGCCCGGCGGCGGGCGTAGAGCTCCACGAGCTCCTTGGCGACGGCCTCGACGGCCTTCTTGGCCCTGGCCTTCGTCTTTTCCCAGGTCATCGTCCCCAGCTTGTCGAGCAGGGGCAGGTCGGAGCCGACCTTGGAGAACTTCTGGACGAGGTTCAGGTCCTCGACGGGGACGAGGAGCTTGTCGCCGTCCCGGTAGAAAATCTCGATGAACTCCCGGCCCCGGCCCTCGACCTCCACCCTTTGGAGGCCGCTGAAGATGCCGATGCCGTAGTCCGTGTGGACGACGTGGTCGCCGGCCGTGAGGTCCTGGAACTGGGAGAAGAACGCTTTCCGCGAGGCGCGGCTGACGATGACCTTCTCCTCGGTGAAGACGTCTTTCTCGGCGAAGACGTTGACTTTTTCCTTCGGATAGCTGAACCCCCGGTCAAGGCCGCCGAGGAGGAGGGCGACCTCGGACCGCGGCGGGACGGCCGTGGCCGATTCGGCTTCGAGGACGGGGACCTCGTTTTCCCGCAGCAGCGTCGCCAGGCGGTGCCGCGTCCCCGGGTTCGAAAGGAAGATATAGCAGAGGTCGCCCTCGGCCTGGAGCTTTTTCAGGTACTGGAGGAAGAACGGGATCCTATTGTCGAACCGGGGCACGGACTGGAAGGAGAAGGAAAAGGACCTCTTGCCGGCGGGCGGGGCGAATTCCTCGAACCGGACGGCCTCCTTCCGGACCCGGTCCCAGAGCCTGGGCGGGAAGATCTCATCCGGGGGGAGAGCGAACGTCCCGTTGACCAGGAGGTCCGCGTACTGGTCCTGGAGCTCTTTGAGGCCGTCCTCGAAGCTCTGCTCCACTTCTTCCGGGCGGTCCACGACGTAAACGGCGTCGCGGAGATAGTCGGTGAACGGGACGAACCGGGCCTTTTCGAGGAGGGCGAGGGACGAGAAGCTGGGGGCGAACTCGCCGCGCTCCAGGGCCGCGATCTTGGCGTCCAGGTCGCGACCGGACCCCCGAGCGCGCTTGCGGGCCGCCGCTTTCCAGCCGTCCAGAAAATCGGGGGTGGCCGGGAACTCCCGGAGCCCGGGAACGGTCAGCCGCTCGATCTTTTTCAACGACCTCTGGCTGGAGATATCGAACTCGCGGAGGGACGCGACCTCCGAGCCGGCGAGCTCGATCCGGAAGGGATTGGCCTCCCAGGGCGAGAAAACGTCGACGATGCCGCCGCGCCACGCGTATTCGCCCGGCGAGGCGATCAGGTCTTCCCGCGTGTATCCGTAGCGGGAGAGGGTTGCGAGAATTTCGTCACGGTCGGCGGCGGCGCCGACCTCCAGGTCCAGGAACAGCCGCTTCAAGTCGGCCGGGCCGGGGAACGGCTTCAGGAGTCCGGGCAGGCTGGTGAAGATGATCGAGGGAGGCGTGTGGAACAGCCCGTGGAAAAATCTCATCCGCGAGGAGACAGCGTCCAGGGCGGGAGGCACTTCGAAATACGGATTGTCGGCCAGGGCCGGAAGAGTGGTCAGCCGGAGTGAAGAAGAAAGGCGGGAGAGGAAGAACCGGCACTCTTCCTCGAGCGGGGCCAGGGGCCCCGACGAGGCTCGGACGAAAACGACGGGCCTTCGGACTTCCATGGCCAGGCAGGAGAGGACGTAGGGGCTGGCCGGATCGATGACGCCCTGGACGGAAAGCGGCCGCTCGCCGCCGGCCACGGCCCGGACGAGGTCCTTGAACTCGTCCGTGCGGAACAGGAAATCGAGGCTCACCCGGCTATTATACGGCGCCCGAGTCCGTCCCGTCCACGAACGCTCGAGGGGGCACCGGCGGCTGTCCGGGGAGTCCTCCGGTTATTTATTGCCGCCGCAGAAAAAAGACGCGCTTCGGCGGACCCGCCACGAGCCGTCTTCGGACCGCTCGAGCGAGACCGGCCAGCCGGCCTCCAGCCGACACTGGAACATCTCCGCCGTCAGGCCAGTCCGGACGTCGCGCACCCGCTCCCTCGAGAGGACCTCGGCCACGGGAAAACGTATCCCTCCAAGGGTGACGGCGCGGGGGGTCTCCCCTTCCCGGCTCCCCGAATAGCACTCGACATGTGCCGGTTCCCAACGCTGCCGGGGGTTGTTCGCATCAGGCCGATCGGAGTCCATAACCGCTTCCTTCATTTTCTATTATATCACTCGTCCATCGATCGCGCTCGGCCGGGGCAGACGTTTCCCGCGGCAGCAGGGCCGGATTTCGGACCTCGGGCGGATTGTTGCGAAAGCCGGCGGGAAATCATTATAATGACCCCCGAGTCCGAACATCGATGCGGGAGAACAGAATGAGAAGACTCTCTGTCATGAACATCGCGGCCGCCGTGATCCTCTGCCTGGCCCTGGGCCTGTCCATTCCGGCCGCGGCTCAGGCGCCGGACCGGGCCCTCGACCAGCTCTCCGTGAAGGACGGGAACGTCCATCTCGTCATCTTCAATCCCGAGGTCTTCAACATCCGGGCCCTGGCCACCCTCCGGAAAAACGGGACGCTCAATATCCCCAACCTCACCGTCATCGGCGTCTATCACGTCCGGCAGATCGGGAAGTTCGAGGAGTCGCGGAAGTACGTCGCCGACAACGGCCTCGACTGGTTCAAGTTCCACGAGGTCACCGCGGAGATCAGCGAGCCCGTCCTTTTCCGGAAAAACGCCTGCACGCCCGAATTCGCCGAGATCGTCAAAAAGGCCGACGGGGTCATCTTCTTCGGCGGGCCCGATATCCCGGCGTCCGTCTACAAGAAGAAAACGAGCCTGCTGACGTCGATCGAGGACCCCGCCCGGCACGACCTGGAGGTTTCGGCCGTCTTCCACCTCCTGGGCGGGTCGCAGGACGACGCGTTCACAGCGCTCCTGGATTCGCGGCCCCGGTTCCCGGTCCTCGGCATCTGCCTGGGCTTCCAGACCATGAACGTCGGAACGGGCGGGACCCTGACCCAGGACATCTGGGCCGAGGTTTATGGGAAGACCACGGTCGAGGACGCGATCGCCCTGGGCCCCGAGCGGTGGCACAACAATCCCTACCGGCTGCTTTTCCCCCTGGACAAGCTCATGAGCTACAATTTTCACTCTCTCGAGCTCGGCGAAAAGGGCCTGTTTTGTTCCGCCCTGGGCTTCAAAACGACGGACCACCCGCGGATCCTGAGCTCCCATCACCAGGCGGTTGAGAAGCTCGGGAAGGACCTCGTCCCCATCGCCACGTCGCGGGACGGGAGGATCATCGAGGCGGTCACGCACAAGAAATACCCGTGCGTCCTCGGGGTCCAGTTCCACCCGGAACATCCCCTCCTCTTCGACGCCGAGCCCCGCCACCGGCTAAAGCCCGGAGACCCGTTGACGAGCTATCGGGCCATCCTCGAGGGGACACCGCCGAGCCTTGCCTTCAACAAGGCGATCTGGGAATGGTTCGCGGCCCGGCTCGTCGAGAGCCGGGGGAAATAACGCAAGAAGGAGGCCCCATGAGATATGGCATCTGGACGGCGCTGCTGGTCATCGCCCTCGCGGCCGGCTGCGGGAAATCCGCGAAAGCCCCGGAAGGGATCCTTTTCAAGGACGACGCGACATTCCTCATGGCCCATACCAAGGCCATCATCCTGACCGGCGCGAATAACCTGGCCCAGGTGGCCGTCAACCCCGACCTCCAGGGCCGGGTCATGACGAGCACGGCCGGCGGGCCCGACGGGTTGAGCTTCGGCTGGATCAACCGGGAGCTCATCGCCTCGGGCGCGAAGAATCCCCACATGAACGCCTTCGGCGGCGAGGACCGCTTCTGGCTCGGACCCGAGGGCGGCCAGTTCTCGATCTTTTTCAAGAAGGGCGACCCCTTCGACCTGGACCACTGGTTCACTCCGCCCCCGGTCAATGAGGCGGCTTACGACGTCGTCAAGAGGAAGGCCGACAGCATCCATTTCCGGAAGGTCATGCATCTCGTGAACTATTCGGCCGCGGAGTTCGACCTCGAGCTCAACCGCGAGGTCCGGATCCTCAAGGCGGACGAGGTCCAGGGCCTCGGAGTCCCTGTCCCGGCCGGAGTCAGGATGGTGGCTTATTCATCGGACAACAGGATCACCAACATCGGGACGAAGTCCTGGGCCAAGGAAACGGGGCTGCTCTCTGTCTGGATCCTGGGCATGTTCAATCCCTCGCCTGCGACGACCATCGTCATCCCGTTCAAGACCGGCTCGGAGGCGGACCTCGGTCCTGTCGTCAACGATGCCTACTTCGGCAAGGTGCCTGCGGACCGGCTGATCGTCAGGGAAAAGGAGGGCGTCCTCTTTTTCAGCGGCGACGGGAAATACCGGAGCAAGATCGGGATCTCTCCCAGGCGCGTCAAGCCTTTCGCCGGGAGCTACGACACCGCGAACAATGTCCTGACGGTCATCCACGTCACCATCCCCGAGGGCGTGACGGACTACGTCAATTCGATGTGGAAGATCCAGGACGATCCGTTCGCCGGGGACGTCGTCAATAGCTACAACGATGGCCCTGCGTCGCCGGGGGCGAAACCGCTGGGGCCATTTTACGAGCTGGAGTCGTCATCGCCGGCGGCCGACCTCAGGCCGGGCGAAACGCTCGCCCACGTCCACACGACGATCCACCTCCAGGGGCCGGAGAAGGCGCTCGAGGCGATCGCCCGCTCCGTCTTCGGCGTCGGCCTGAAGGAGATCGAGGCGGCTTTCGCCGGGAAATAGGCCGCACCAACTGAGCAAGCGGATGGCCGGGGGCCGTCCGTTTGAAGTCGTCACCGAAGAAGGCCTCGGCCAGATCCGGACGCCGCTGGATGAGGGGCCTGGGGGGGGCCGGAGAAGATCTCTTCGGCTTCTTCCGTATATTTTCCATCCGGGGCGAAAAGGACGAGCGGGGGCATCACCTCCGGTTTTCCTTCGCCGGCCTCGAATCCGAGCTCGACCAGGAAGAGGTTGGCGGGCCCGCCGGCCCGTGGGTGGACGAACCGGATCCGCCGGATGCGGAGCCCCTGCGCCCCGGCCGCCGCGACAAGATCCTCCCGCCGCCTTTCCGGATAGACGAAACAGGCCCGGCCTTTTCTCTTGAGCCAATCCCCGGTTTTCCCAATCATGTCGGCGATGTCGCCATGGATTTCGTGCTTGGCGACGGACTTTTCGGTCACCCGGCTGAGGAAGCCGGTGGCCTTTCGGATGTAAGGGGGGTTCGCGACGATCAGGTCGAGCTTCCGGCCCGGAGCATAGTTCCGGAAATCCGCATGGACGACGTCGATCCTTTTCCCGAGCCCGTTCAGGGCGACGTTCCGCCTCGCCAAGTCGGCCAGGCCCTCCTGGATCTCGAGCGCGATGATGCGCCGGAACGGCTTGAGGCTCATGAGAAGAGAAATGATCCCGCTGCCGGTCCCGATGTCCAGGATGTCGTCGGTCTCCCTCGTCCTGACAAAATCCGCAAGGAGCGGCGCGTCGACAGAGAACCGGAAACCCCGTTTTTTCTGGAGGACCAGGACCCGGCCCCGGTAGAAGGTGTCGAGCGTCTCGCCGTTACGCGGACGCGGCCCCGCCGTCTTTGTCATCCTCGTCGACGTCCGTCATAACCAGGACCTTTTCCGGCTGGACCTGGGCGTAGCCGCCCCGGATGGGGATCCCCTCCTCGTCACCGCCGCTCCGGAAGCGGACCTTGCCCTTCCCGATCCCGACGAACAGGGGCCGGTGGCCGGGCAGGATCCCGATCTCGCCCTCGAGGCTCGGCAACGCGACAGATTCGACGTCGGCCTCGACGAGCAGGCGGTCGGGCGCGATGACCTTCAGATGGATGGTCGCCGGAGCCTGGTCGCTCATGTCGATCGGAGCTCCTCCGTCTTCTGGATGACGTCGGCGATCGTCCCCATCATGTAGAAGGCCTGCTCGGGCTTGTCGTCATGGAGGCCTTCCGCGATCTCCTTGAACCCCTGGACCGTCTCCTGAACGGAAACGTACCGCCCCGGCCGGCCCGTGAACTCCTCGGCGACGTGGAACGGCTGCGACATGAACCGCTGGATCTTCCGGGCCCGGGCCACGACGACCTTGTCCTCGTCCGAGAGCTCTTCGATCCCGAGGATGGCGATGATGTCCTGGAGGTCCTTGTAGCGCTGGAGGATCTCCTTGACCCGGCGCGCGACACGGTAGTGCTCCTCGCCCACGACCCGCGGGTCCAGGATCCGCGAGAACGACGACAGCGGGTCGACGGCCGGGTAGATGCCCATGTCCGTCAGGGCCCGCGAAAGGTTCGTCGTCGCGTCGAGGTGGGAGAACGTCGTGGCCGGCGCCGGGTCGGTGAAATCGTCGGCCGGCACGTAGACCGCCTGGACCGACGTGATCGACCCCTTCTTGGTCGAGGTGATACGCTCCTCGAGCTCGCCGAGCTCGGAGGCGAGGTTGGGCTGGTAGCCGACGGCCGAGGGCATCCGGCCGAGCAGGGCCGAGACCTCGGACCCCGCCTGGACGAATCGGAAAATGTTGTCGATGAAAAGAAGGATGTCCTGGCCGCCGAGCTCGTCGCGGAAATATTCAGCGACCGAAAGCGCCGATAGCCCGACGCGCAGTCTCGCCCCGGGAGGCTCGGTCATCTGGCCGTAGATCAGGGCCGTCTTGCTGATGACGCCCGAGCTCTTCATCTCCAGCCAGAGGTCGTTCCCCTCGCGCGTCCTCTCCCCGACGCCCGCGAAGACCGAATAGCCGCCGTGCTTCATGGCCACGTTGTGGATGAGCTCCTGGATGATGACGGTCTTCCCGACGCCGGCGCCGCCGAAAAGCCCGATCTTGCCGCCCTTGAGGAACGGCTGGATGAGATCGATGACCTTGATCCCGGTCTCGAACATCTCGAGCTGCGTGCTCTGTTCGTCGAGGGACGGCGGTTCCCGGTGGATCGGATATTTCTTGTTCGTCACGATGGGGCCCAGCTTGTCCACGGGCTCGCCGATGACGTTCATGACCCGGCCCAGGGTGCCCTCGCCGACGGGGACCTCGATGGGCCCGCCTGTGTCGATCGCCGTCATCCCCCTCGAGAGTCCGTCGGTCGGATGCATGGACACGCAGCGGACGCGGTCCTCGCCGATGTGCTGCTCGACCTCGACGACGATATCGACGGGCGTCTTGACGTCGAAGCCCTCGCTCGTGATCCGGAGGGCCGTGTAGATCTCGGGCAGATCTCCGTTCGGAAACTTGACGTCGACGACGGGTCCGATGACCTGGACCACGGTCCCGGTCCTGGTGGCTTTCTTTTCCATCGGTTCTCTCCCTACGCGTTCTCCCTGAGCGCCTCGACGGCGGTCATGATCTCCAGGAGCTCCTTGGTGATCCCGGCCTGCCGGATCTTGTTGAGGACGAGGAGGAGATCCTCGACGAGCTCCTCGGCGTTCTTCGTGGCGTTGTCCATGGCCATCATCCGGGCCGCCTGTTCCGCGGCCTGGGATTCGTGAAGGGCATGGTGGATCTGGCTCTCCACGTAGAGCGGCAGGATGAATTGGACGAGCCGGTCCCCGTTGGGCTCCCAGTCCGGGACCCAGGTCGCCGAGGGCTCGGGGCCCGGGTTCGGCGAAAGGGGCAGGAGCCGCACGCTCATGATCCGGGGGGCGACGATCGACTTGAATTCGTTGTAGATGATGTAGACCGCGTCGGTCCTCTGGAAGGCGTACTGCCTCATCAGGAATTCGGCCAGGTCCCGGATCTCCTCCCGGGTCAGCTTATCGGTCCGGTCGCCGAACGACCGGTCCACGGGCCAGGGGCATTTCCTGAAAAAGTTGGCGGCCTTTTTCCCGAGGAGGACCAGCCGGACGTCCGCGGTCTTGCCCTTCTCCTCGATGAACGAGGCGGCCGTGGCGAGGAGGTTGGAGTTGAAGGCCCCGGCCAGCCCCTTGTCCGACGTGATGACCAGGACCTCCGCCTTCTTCTCGTCCCGCCGGTCGAGAAGCGGGTGCCACCACTCGCACGACCAGTAGGCCAGCCGGTTCATGAGCTCGGGGAACAGGTGCCAGAACGGCCGGGAGGCGAAGATCGTCCGCTGGGCCTTGCGGAACTTGGCCGTCGAGACGGTCTTCATCGCCTGCGTGATCTTCTGGCTGTTCTGGACGCTCCGGATGCGGCGGCGGAGGTCAATCAGGGTGGGCATGTTAGCTGGCCTCCCCCTTGAACTCGGCATTGAACTCTGTGACCGCGGCGCCGATCGCCCCCTCGAGGGCCGTGTCGATCTGCTTCTTCTCCCGGAGGTTGGCCAGGATGTCCGGGTGGAGTTTCTCGAAATGCCCGTAGAGCTTCGTCTCGTACTCCTTGAGCCGGGACACCGGGAACTCGTCCAGGAAGCCGCGGTTCCCGGCGTAGATGATGAGGACCTGCTTCTCGACCGGCAGGGGGGCATATTGGCCCTGTTTCAGGACCTCGGTCAGCCGCTCGCCACGGTCGAGCTGGGCCTGGCTCGTCCGGTCGAGCTCGGTCCCGAACTGGGCGAAGGTCACGAGGTCCCGATACTGGGCCAGGTCCAGGCGGAGCTTGCCGGCGACCTGCTTCATCGCTTTGATCTGGGCGTTTCCGCCGACGCGCGACACGGAAATCCCAATATTGATGGCGGGCCGGACGCCGGCGTTGAAGAGTTCGGGCTGGAGGTAGATCTGCCCGTCCGTGATCGAGATGACGTTGGTCGGGATGTACCCCGAGACATCCCCGGCCTGGGTCTCGATGATGGGCAGGGCCGTCAGGGACCCGCCGCCGAGTTCGTCGTTGAGCTTGGCCGCACGCTCCAGGAGCCGCGAGTGGAGGTAAAAAACGTCGCCGGGATAAGCCTCGCGTCCCGGCGGACGGCGGAGGAGCAGCGAGATCTCCCGGTAGGCGGCGGCGTGCTTGGAGAGGTCGTCGTAAATGACCAGGGCGTGGCGGCCATTGTCCCGGAAGTACTCGCCGATGGCGCAGCCGGAGTAGGGTGCCAGGTACTGGAGGGGAGACGGGTCGCTCGCCGAGGACACGACGACGATCGAGTAGTCCATGGCGCCGAAATCCTCGAGGGTCTTGATGATCTGGGCGACGGTCGAGTTCTTCTGGCCGATGGCCACGTAGATGCAGACGACGCCGGACGACTTCTGATTGAGGATCGTGTCGAGGACGATGGCGGTCTTGCCCGTCTGACGGTCGCCGATGATGAGCTCGCGCTGGCCCCGTCCGATGGGGACGATGGCGTCGATGGCCTTGATCCCGGTCTGGAGAGGCTCCCGGACGGGCACGCGCTCGACAACGCCCGGGGCCAGGCGCTCGACGAACATGCGGGTATCCGTCTTGATGGGCCCCTTGTCGTCGAGCGGCTGGCCGAGGGGATTGACGACCCGGCCGATCATGGCCGGGCCGGCCGGCACGTGCATGATCCGGCGGGTCCGCTTGACCTGGTCCCCCTCCCGGACGAGGTGGCTCTCGCCCAGGAGAACGGCGCCGACGTCCTCCTCTTCAAGATTCAGGGCCAGGCCGAAAAGCCCGCGGGGGAACTCCAGGAGCTCGTTGTACATGACCCGGTCGAGGCCGTAGATGCGGGCGATCCCGTCCCCCACGGAAGTGACGGTCCCGACCTCCCGGATATCGACGCTCGCCTCGTAGCCTTCGATATGCTGCTGGATGATCTTCGTGATCTCGTCGGCTTTGATATTCATGGCGACCTCTAGCCTTGCTGGATATGCTCTCTCATCTGGTTGAGATTCCCCTGGATGGACACGTCATAGACGATGTGCCCCGTGCGCAGGGCGAGCCCCCCGATGATCCCGGGATCGATCTTGAAGACGAGGTCGACGGGCCTCTTTTCCGCGGCCTCGATCGTCTCCCGGAGCCGGCTCTTCTGGGCGTCTGTCAGAGGAATGACGGAGGCGATTTCGAAGGTCAGGATCCCGAGTTTCTCGTTCCACATTTCGGGCAGGACTTCCGCGATGTCCTTGACGAGGTCGAAACGCTTGTGATCGAGGAGAAGCTGGAGCAGTCTGCCTGTTTTCTTGCCGGCCCCGCCCCTGTCCAGGACGTCCTTCAAAATTTTGGTTTTGGCCCCGGCGTTGATGAACGGGTTCATCAGCGCGCGGCGGAGCTCGTCCTGGCGGGCATAAAGATCGAGGAACGCGTTGAGGTCGGCCCGGACGGCCGCGAACTCCCCCTCGTCCTTCACGGCCTGGACGAGGCCCTGGGCGTATCTTTTAACGAGAACCTGATTTTTCATAAAACCGCGAGAGCCTCTCGATGGATTTGTTGATGAGGGCCGCCTGGCCCTCGGCGGTCAGCCTTTTCCGGATCCTCTCCCGGGCCAGGGCCGTCGCCTGCTCCGCGGCGTACGCTCTGAGCTCCCCGGCGCCGGCCCTTACCTGCTCGTCGATCTCCTGGCCGGTGAATTGCCGGACCCGGTCGGACTCCTCGGCGGCCAGCCGGGCGATCCTGTCTTTTTCCATGCGGGCGTCCTCCTCGGCTTCGTTCTTCAACTGCAGGACGTCCCCCTCGAGCCCCGCCAGCCGCGCCTCCGACCCTTCGTATTTTTTCGCGGCTTCGGCGCTCCCCTCGTCGGCCAGTCGGATCGTGTCCCGGATGTCGGCGGACCTTTTTCGGAGCATGGCCGCAAGCGGTTTGCGAAGGACGAACGCCAAGCCACCGAAGAGGATAACGAAATTGACGACCTTCCCGGCAAAATCCATGGCAGTCGACGGCCGTCCCGCCTCCCCAGCGCTCATGAACAAAAGGAGGGGCAGGACGGTGAGAACGACGGCGAAAGGTTTCCGCGGCATCATCAGTTCAGGATCCTCCGCTCGATGTCCTCGGAGAGCTCTTCGGTCGTGGCGTCGAGCTCTTTCTTGAGCGCCTCGACCCGCTGGCCGAGCTCGGCCTTGGCCTTGTCCACCTGGGCCCGGCACTCGACCTGGATCTCCTGGAGGAGCCGGCTCTTTTCCTTCAGAGCTTCGAGTGCGGCCTGCTCACGGATCCCGGCCGCCGCGGCCCGGGCCTCCTTCAGGCCTTCCTCGATCCGCCGGAGGTCCTGTTCATAGGCCGCCAGGGTCTTCTCGGTCTCCGCCTTCGCCTTCTCGATCCGCGAGGCCCGCTCGTCGAGGACGCGCCGGACGGGCTTGAAGAAAACACGCGACAGGACGAGAACGAGGATCCAGACGAGGGCGAACGTGACGAAAACGGTCGCGTTAATGGACAACATCGGATATCTTTCCCAGACGGAAAAGTAAATGAAATTTTAACGCCATCTGGCGAAAAATGCAACTGGCTCAGGCGAACAACCGGAGCTTCTTGACCTCGCCGACGAGGAAGAGGGAGCCGGCGATGAGGACGGGGGTCCGGCCGGCCGATTCATCAAGGGCCAGGCGCACGGCTCTAGCCACGTCCGGCTCCAGCAGGACGCGACCCTCGAATTCGCGGGCTGCCTCAAGGATCTCGGCCGGCAGGGCGGAGCGCTTATAGGGGACCTGGGTCAGGATCACGGTCCGGGCCTGGGGGAAGAGAAGCCTGGCCATCTTCCGGATGTCCTTGTCCTTCATGGCCGCGAAGACCAGGATGACCGGCTTCCTGATCACGTCCTTGATATGGGCGGCCAAGGACCCGGCCCCCTCCTCGTTATGCGCGCCGTCGAGGATGACAAGGGGCCTCCGGGAGACCGTTTCCAGGCGGCCTTCCCAGCGCGCCTCGCGGACGCCACGGAGGATCTTCGACTTCTGGAGCGGCCGCCAGACCCGGCCGAGGACCTCGGCCGCCGCGACGGCGACGGCCGCGTTCTCGCCCTGGTAGCGGCCGGCCAGGGCCGGGGTGAACACGTATTCATCCGCCCCGCTCGCGTACCGGAAGCGGAAACCCCGGGCGGTCCGCCGGCTTTCGAAAGCCGTCCCCGGCCCGAAAACGCGGACAAAAGGGGCCTTGACTTCGCGGGCGCGGCGGCGGATCACCCCGAGAGCGACACCCTTCGGGACGCCGCAGACGACCGGGACACCGGGCTTGACGATGCCGGCCTTCTCAAAAGCGATCTGGCGGAGCGTCGAGCCCAGATGCTTCTCGTGGTCCCTGGAGATCGTCGTGATCACGGAGACAAGAGGATGGACGACGTTCGTGGCGTCGAACCGGCCGCCCATCCCCGTCTCGAGGACCGCGACGTCGACCTTCCGCTCCGCGAAATGGAGGAAGGTGAGGGCGGTCAGGACCTCGAAGAACGTCGGGTGATAGACCAGGCGCCCGGCCGCCATCAGGCCGTCGATCCTCTCCCTGACCCGGTCGAGGAGGACGCAGAATTCCCCGGGCCCGATCCGCTCTCCATTGACCCGGACCCTCTCCTCGACCCTCACGAGATGGGGAGAGGTGTAGAGGCCGGTGCGGAACCCGTGGTTCCGGAGGATGAGGTCGAGCATGGCCGAGACCGAGCCCTTGCCGTTGGTCCCCGCCACGTGGACGGCCGGGAAGCTCCGGTGCGGTTCGCCCAGGGCCGCGAGGAGCATGGTGATGTTTTCGAGGCCGAGCTTGATCCCGAAATGCTGGAGATGGCCGAGATAGTCCCGGCACTCGCCGGGGTTCATTGAGGCCAGTTGAGGAAGAGGCGGAGGGCTTTGATCAGGTAAGGCCTCAGGTTCTTCCGTTCGATGACGTCATCGACCATCCCATGGCTGAGAAGGAATTCCGCCCTCTGGAAGCCTTTGGGGAGCTTTTCCTTGATCGTCTGTTCGATGACGCGAGGGCCGGCGAAGCCGATCAGGGCTTGCGGCTCGGCGATATTGATGTCGCCGAGCATGGCGAAGCTGGCCGTTGTTCCGCCCGTCGTCGGGTCGGCCATGACCGAGATGTACGGGACCTTGGCTTCGCCGAGACGGGCGATGGCCGCGCTCGTCTTGGCCATCTGCATGAGCGAGAGCATCCCCTCCTGCATCCGCATGCCGCCGGAGCAGGAAACGATGATGACGGGGCGGTTCTCCTCGATGGCCCGTTCGCAGGCCCGGGCGATCTTCTCGCCCACGACCGAGGCCACGCTCCCGCCCAGGAAGGTGAATTCCATGGCCAGAACATAGACCGGGATGCCGCCCATCGTCCCCCTGGCCGTGATGATGGCTTCCGCAAGGCCCACCTTCTGCTCGTTCTCGGCGAGCCGGTCGACGTACCGCTTGGTGTCGACGAAATGGAGGGCGTCAACGGAGTGGATGCCGGCGTCCTGGACTTCGTACGTCCCGTCGTCGAACAGCATCCCGAGCCGGTCCTCGGCCGAGATCCGGAAATGGAAATTGCAGGACGGGCAGACGTGGAGGTTGTCGAGGATGTCCTGCTTGTAGAGGATGCGCTGGCAGTTGTTGCAGCGGCTCCAGAGGGTCGTCATGCGCGCCGTCCTTCGATCCTAGCCCTCATTCTTCTTTCCCTGGGCGGCCTTATCCCTGACCCGCTGGGAAAGGTTGTCGATGACCGTGGCCGGGTCGGGCAGCGCTTCTTCGATCTCCTCGTCATCGCGCATCAGCTGCCGGACCGTCTCAATGAAGCGGTCGGGGTCCACCGGCTTCTCGAAATAGTCCGACGCGCCGAACGTGGCGATCGCCTCGTGCCGGTACTGGGGCCCCTTGTAAAGGCCCGTCACGATCACGACGGGCACCTGGCCCCCGGATTCCTGGGTGATCTTCTTCGTCAGGTCGAAGCCGTGGACCTTGGGCAGGATCGCCTCCAGGATGACGAGGTCCGGCCTCTCTGCACGGAATTTTTCGTAGCCGGCCTGGCCGTCCGGAGCGGTGACGACCTGGACCTTCTGCGACCTGACCAGCTTGGTCAGGGAGTCCAAACTCTGGGCATCATAATCGATGATCAATATTTTCTTATCGGCCATGGGTGCACGCTCAATGTAATGTATTGAAAACCTGGGCCCTTGTCAAACTTCCGGCCCGGATGGGGTCGCGCGGAATTCCTCGAACGCCCGGCGGGATCCGGCCTATGGCCTTAGCCTTTTGATAGAGAGGAAGGCGGCCACGGCGGCGAAGACGCCGAACGCAAAAAGGAGAATCTTCTTGGCGCGCATCCCGAGGACCTCAACGATCTCTGAGGGCCCAATTATAAGGACAACGGGAGCCACCGTCAATCCGGAGGGCCCCGCCGAGGGCGGGATGGCCCCAGAGGTCCAAAAGCGGTATCATAGGCGCCGGAGGCGAAAAAGCCGCCGGGACCCTGACCCATGAAGAGATCGCGAAGGCATGCCCTCGGGCAGCATTTTCTGGCCAGCCCGGCCGTCCTCCGGAAGATCGTCGGCGTCATCGGGCCCCGGAAAGAGGACGTTATCGTCGAGATCGGCGCCGGCAGAGGCGTCCTGACGGCCGCCCTGGCGGAAAGGGCCGGGCGGGTCATCGCCATCGAGAAGGACGGGCGGCTTATCCCGGGACTTCGGGAGGCGATGCCGGCCAACGTCGAGGTCATTCATGGCGACGCCCTGACCATCGACTTCAACGAACTTCGCCGCAAGGCCGGAGTCCCGGCGCTCCGTGTCGTGGGAAACATCCCCTATTCGATCTCATCGCCGATCCTCCGCAGGGTCCTCGATGACCGGGACCTTTTCACGGACTGCGTCTTCCTCCTCCAGAAGGAGGTGGCGGCGCGCATCCCGGCCGGGCCGGGATCCAAGAAATACGCGCCCCTGTCCATTCTCCTCCAGAATTATTTCGAGGCCCGGGTCGTCTTCACCGTCGCCCCGGGCTCGTTCTCGCCGCCGCCCAGGGTTCAGTCCGCCCTACTCGCGCTTCGCCTACGGCCCGCCCCGCTCCACGCCGTCACGGGCGAGCCTCTCTACCGCGCGTTCCTCCAAGCGGCCTTCGCCGAGCGGCGGAAGCAGCTCCGGAAGAATCTTGAGAGGCACGCGGACGCCAGCGCCCTCGCCGTCGCCTTCGAGCGCTGCGGCCTCCTGCCGAACGTCCGGGCCGAGCAAGTCCCCCCTGAGACCTTCGCTGCCCTCTTCGACGCCCTCCGGCAGGGAGCCGCCCCGCCTCCTGCCCGATCTGTCCAGTAGCGGGCAGTCCCGGCTCTTGCCCGATTTGTCCAGATGCGGGCAGCACCGTCTCTTGGCGGGGCAGTCCCGCTTCTCAGCGGGGCGGAGTCTCCGGCCGGGTCCCTTATCATCGCTCACCGTAATTATGCTATAATCGCGGCGTGAAAAACGCGAAGAAGGGCAGCGCGAACGGGAAGTCCGCGGCCCGCAGACAGAGCCGGGCCGTCGAGATCGCCGGCCTCGTCCTCCTTTTCTTCACCCTCTTCTCCCTGGTCAGCCTCATCAGCTATGACTCCAAGGACCCGTCGTTCGCCAACGTCCCGCCGCAAGGCCATCACGTCCGCAACTTCGCCGGCCACGCCGGAGCGTATTTCGCCGACGCGCTTTTCTGGCTCCTGGGTTTTGCGGCCTTTCTCCTCCCCTTCATCCTCGGCTACGTAGCGGTCAAGGCCGTCCTGCGGGGCACGGCCGGCGGCCTCCTGCGCCGTCTGGGCTTCGTCTTCCTGTTCTTTCTGATCATCTGTCCGCTGACCGCGCTCCTTTTCCTGAGGATCCCTTTCAGGGGCACGGCCATACAGGCGGGCGGTATCATCGGATATTCCGTCCTGAATTTTCTCGAACGGTACCTGAGCACGGTCGGCTCGTTCATCTTCCTCCTGGCCGCGCTCGGCCTCTTCCTCCTCTTCTCCACCCGCTGGTCGCTCGGGAAAACGCTCCACTTCTTCAAAGGGACGTTCGAATCAACCATCAAGGAGGTCCGGATCCGGGTCACCCGTTACCAGAAGAGCAAGGAGCGGGACAAGATGAGGGAGAAGGTCCTGAAGAAGTACGCCGAGCCAGCCTCGGCCGGCGGGGAGGGCGAACCCGGGGGCAAGCCGGACCCTAAGGCCGAAAAAAAAGCGGAGAAGGAGAGGGAGAAAGAAAAGAAGAGGATGGAGAAGGAGGCCCGGAAAGCCGCCCGGGAGGCCCCCCCGGCGCCCAGGCCCGTGGCTCCCCCTCCGCCCGAAAAGCTCCTGTTCCCCGACCTCGGCAGGAAGGGCGAGTACCACTTCCCGCCGTTCAATCTCCTCGACCCGGGGAAACCGGCGGAGAAGGTCGACAAGGACGAGCTCTACGACAAGAAGCGCCGGATCGAGGAGAAGCTCAAGGAGTTCGGAATCGAGGGCGAGGTCCGCGAGTATCACCCCGGGCCCGTGATCACGACCTACGAGTTCTTCCCGGCGCCGGGAATCAAGGTCAGCCAGGTGGCCAACCTCACCGAGGACCTCTCCCTGGCCCTGGAGGCCGAGTCCGTCCGCATCCAGCGGATCCCGGGCAAGTCGTCCCTGGGCGTCGAGATCCCGAACAACAAGCGGGAGACGATCAAGCTCCGCGACATCATCGAGTCGGAGAAGTTCCTCGAATCGCCGTCCAAGCTGACCTTCGCCCTCGGCAAGGACGTCCACGGCGGGGTCTACATCACGGACCTGGCGGTCATGCCCCACCTCCTCATCGCCGGGTCGACGGGGACGGGCAAGAGCGTCGCCCTCAACGCCCTGATCGCCAGCATCCTTTACAAGTCGACCCCGGAAGAGGTGAAGCTCGTCCTCATCGACCCCAAGCGCCTCGAGTTCACGCTCTACGAGGACGTCCCCCATCTCCTCTGCCCAGTCATCAACGATCCCAAGAAGGCCCACGTCGTGCTCATGGACATCGTCCGGAAGATGGAGGAGCGCTACAAGAAGCTCCAGGGGGTCAAGGTCCGGAACATCGACCAGTACAACCAGCAAATGAAGCAGATCCTGGCCGACAAGAAGGGCAAGCTCACCGACGAGGAGCGGGACGCTTTCCAGCCCCTTCCCTACATCGTCATCATCATCGACGAGCTGGCCGAGCTGATGATGGTGGGGGCCCAGGAGGTCGAGTTCTTCATCGGCCGGCTGGCCCAGCTCGCCCGGGCCGTCGGCATCCATCTGGTCATGGCCACCCAACGGCCGTCGATCGACGTCATCACCGGGACGATCAAGAACAACTTCTCCTGCCGGGTCGCGTTCCGGGTCCCGTCCAAGGTCGATTCCCGGATCATCATCGACACGGGGGGCGCCGACAAGCTCCTCGGCATGGGGGACATGCTCTTCCTGCCGCCGAACTTTCCCCGGCTGATCCGCCTCCATTGCTCCTACATCTCCATCCCCGAGGTCCGGCGCCTGGTCAAGTTCGTCAAGACGCAGGGGACGCCGACCTTCGACGAGAGGATCATCCAGGTCGTCCGCGGCGACGCCGATAAGATCATGGGAGATTTGGACGAAAAGGACGAGCTTTATGACGAGGCCGTCCGTCAGGTGATGGTCTCGGGCCAGGCTTCGGCCTCCCACCTCCAGCGACGGCTGAAGCTGGGCTACGCCCGGGCGGCCCGGATCATCGACCAGATGCAGGATGAGGGGATCATCGGCCCGTCGGAAGGGAGCAAGCCCCGGGAGATCCTCGTCGACCGCAGGGCCTACGTCAAGGAAATGGACAGGGGGAAGGCCAAGAAGGAAGAGCTCTGAGCGGTCCGTGGACCGAGGGGCCGCTCGCGATGCTCGCGCCCGGGGCTGGGCTTGGGGTTCCTCTCCGGAACGTAGTTGGTTAGTCGTTAGGGGTGATAAAAGATTGACTCCGGGAGATGTTGCGGAGCCTTCCGGGCCCTTTTTATAATAAAGGGACCGTGGAGAACGCTAAAAAGGATCTTCCGCTCGACGAAGCCATCCTGGGGTACCGGACCGTCATATCCTTCCGCGTCCGGAAGGCCCTCGGCAGCTCGACCCCGGATTGGGAAGATATCGTCGATGAGATCCTCATGCAGGCCATCGAAAAGGTCAAGACCGGAGCGTTCCGCGGAGACAGCTCAGTCGGCACGTTCCTCTACACCATCACCAGCCGGCGGATCATCGATCACATCCGTCAGAAGACCAAGGTCCTGAGGCACGCGCCGGAGCCGGCCCCCTTCCCCGACCCCCATGTCGAGGCCGAGGGCAGGGAGCGGGCCCGGATGATCGCCACAGCCGTCGAACAGCTCAAGCCCAAGTTCCGGGATGTCCTCTATCTTTATTATTATAAAGAACTTTCGAGGGATGAAGTGGCCCAGGAGTTGGGCATCTCTCCCCGCCGAGTCAGCGAACGGGTGAACTATGCCATCAAGCTCATTAAGAAGACCGTCAGGCCCTGAAATTTTCCGTTTTTCGTCCCGTCCTCACGACTAAAATACCGAGATTCGAAAAGGGACCGGACATGACCAAATGCCGCCATGAGGGCCTGATCGACAGTTACCTCCTGGACAAGCTGAAGCCCGAAGAACAGACCGATTTCGAAGAGCACTATTTCATCTGCCGCTCGTGCTTTTCCAAGATGTCCGAGAGGGACGAGATCATCCAGATCCTCAGGAAGGAGGGCGTCCTGAACGTCCCCCTCACGGATCTCGCCGAGGACGCGCGGGCGACCTCATGGGTCCGAAGGGCATGGGCCTTCCTCACCCCCCGCCGGTGGGTCGTGGCCGGCATTTCGGCCGTAGCGCTCTTTATCGCCGTCTGGCTCCTTCACCCCCGGACCGGGACCATCCCCCCGCCGCTCGTCCTCACTGAGGACGAGACCGTCCGCGGCGGCGCCGTGACTCCCGTCTCGCCGGTCGCCGACGTCCAGGAGGCCCCGGCTTTCCTCGAATGGAAAAGCGCCGGCGACGATCTGGAGTACAAGGTCTCCCTGTCCGGAAGGTCCCCCCTCATGACCACCTCGACCAAGGACACGCGGTGGGTGCTGACCAACGACATCAAGGCCCGGCTGAAGGCCGGCGTGACGTATTCCTGGCAGGTTCAGGCCTTCAAGGCCGACGGCACCCTGACCGCCGTTTCCAAGCGGATCCGTTTCAGGATCGTTCCCAAGTCCTGAGTCCGTCGCTCCCGGCCGGTTCTCCCCAAAACCGCTCCGGCGTCAATCCTCGATCGGGTTGTCGTTCCCTTCGGAGTACAGCCGGCCGCGGCTCTGCTCTTCGAAACCCAGGCAGCACATCAGCCGTCCGCAGAGGCCCGAGATCTTGGTGGGGTTGATGACGATCTGCTGCTTGCGGGCCTTCTGGATCGTCACCGGCTCGAACGTCCGCATGAAGCTCGAACAGCAGAGGCACCGGCCGCAGACGCCGAGGCCACCGATCATCTTGGCCTCGTCGCGGACCCCGACCTGGCGCATCTCGATCCTCATCCGGAGCTCCTTGGCCAGGTCTTTGACCAGTTGCCGGAAATCGATCCTCCCGTCGGCCGTGTAATAGAAGATCCCCTTCTTCTCGCTGAAGAAATAGCGGACCGAGACAAGCTTCATCGGCAGGTCCCTGGACGCGATCCTCTGGAGGCAGAAATCGAAAGCCCGCTGCTCCTTCTCCCTCAGCCACTCGAATTTCCGGACGTCCTCGTCGGAGGCCCGGCGGATGATCTCGACGGCCGTGTGGGCCGCCTTCGGGTTCTTGCACATGAGGCTCGCATCATCGACGACGACGGCCAGGTCGCCGCCGAGCTCGGACTCGATGATGCACCGGTCGCCGTTGCGGAAGGGCTCCCCGCCGGTCTTGGCCCGGAGGAGCCGGCCCGATGTTTCGCTCTGCACGCAGATGATGTCAGGCATGGGTCAGTTCTCCAAAGTTCGAAAAAAACGTCGCCGCCAGGAGGTTCTTGTTGAGGTTCTTCTCGAGCTCCGTCAGGACGAAATCAAGGTCCGCGAGGAGGGCCAGGGCCCGGCGCGCGGGCAGCTTCGCCGCGGCCTCCCGGAGCCCGGATTCGTAATCAGGGTTCAGCAGGAACCGGGGGTCCCCGCCGAGCTCGAGGAGGAGCATGTCCCGGGTGAAGGACGAGAAGATCTCGAGGGTCTGCCCGAAGTCCTCCTGGGCGGACTTGCCCAGGGAGCCGAAGCGCTCCAGGAAGCGGGAGGCGTTCCGGCCGGAGAGCATCATCTCGAAGAGCTTCCAGGCCTCGTCTTTGAGCCCCTGGACTTCGTCCCACTCGAGCTCCAGGGCCCTCTCGAGATTCCCGTCCACGAGGAGGGACAGGACGCGGGCCTGTTCTTTCGGAAGGTCCCGGTCGACCAGGATCTCCTCGATCTCCTCCTTGCTGACGGCTGAAAAGGCCAGGGTCTGGCACCTGGAGAGGATCGTGGGGAGGATCAGGAACGGGCTCGCCGTGACGAGGACGAAGTGGGAAAAGAGCGGCGGCTCCTCGAGGACCTTCAGGAGCGAGTTGGAGGCGTCCGGGCTCATCTTGTCCGCGTCGTCCAGGATGAAAACCCTCTTCCTTCCCATCATCGGCTTCAGGTAGGCCATCTGCTTGATGAACCGGATCTGCTCGATCGAAATGTCCTTGGCTTCCCCTGAAAACTCCATGACGTCGGGGAATCGGCCTTCGTCGATCGCCAGGCACGCGGGACACCGGCCGCACGAATCGCCGGGGGCCGCCGCGCAGTTCAGGGCCTTGGCCAGGGCGAGGGCCATCGGCCTCTTGCCGATGCCCTCGGGGCCGCAGAAAAGGAGCGAGTTCGGGACCCGGTCCCGCTCCAGGGCGAGCTTCAGGATCTTCTTGACCCGGTTGTTGCCCGCGATATCCTTGAAGGCCATGGTCCCTCAGCCGTCCTTTCTTCCGGGCCGGCCGTCGCGCAGGGCTTTCTCCAGGTACTGCCCCGTGTACGAACGGGCCGTCCCCGCGACCTTCTCCGGCGTCCCCTGGGCGACGATGCGGCCCCCCTCCTCGCCTCCCTCCGGGCCCAGGTCAATAATATAGTCGCAATACTTGATGACTTCAAGGTTGTGCTCGATGATGATGACCGTGTTGCCGAGGCCGACGAGCTCCGAGAGGACCTCGAGGAGCTTGCGGACATCGTCGAAATGGAGGCCCGTCGTCGGTTCGTCCAGGAGGTAGAGCGTCCGGCCGGTCGTCCGGCGGCCGAGCTCCTTGGTCAGCTTGATCCTCTGGGCCTCGCCGCCCGAAAGCGTCGGCGCCTGCTGGCCCAGCCGGATGTACCCGAGCCCCACCCTTTTCAGGGTGCCCAGTTTCCTCTTGAGCTGGGGATGGGCTTTGAGGAGCTCGTAGGCGTCGTCGACGGTCATGGCCAGGACGTCGGCGATGTTCCTGCCTTTGTACATGACGGCCAGGGTTTCCTTGTTGTACCGCTTCCCCTCGCACCGGTCGCAGGTGACGAAGACGTCGGGGAGGAAATGCATCTCGATCTTCTTGACGCCCGCCCCCTCGCATTCCTCGCACCGGCCCCCCGGGACGTTGAAGCTGAAGCGGCCGGCGGAATAGCCCCTCATCCGGGCCTCGGGGGTCCGGGCGAAGAGCTCCCGGAGGGCCGTGAAGAGGCCGGTGTAAGTGGCCGGGTTGGAGCGCGGCGTCCGGCCGATGGGCTTCTGGTCGACGGCGATGACCTTGTCGATCTGCTCGACCCCCTCCATGGCCTCGTGGCTGCCGACGCGGTGGCGGGCCTTGTAGATCTTGTTGGTCAGGCCCTTGTACAGGATGTCGTAGACGAGCGTGCTCTTGCCGGAGCCGGAGACCCCGGTCACGGCCGTCATGACCGACAGCGGCAGGCCGACGTCGATCCCTTTCAGATTGTGCTCGCTGGCCCGGCGGACGGTCAGCCATCCCGAAGGCGAGCGCCGGGCAGCCGGGACCGGAACCTTCTTCTCGCCCCGGAGATAGTGGGCCGTCAGCGAATCGGGCGAACCCAGGATCGTCGCGAGCGGGCCTTCGGCGACCTTGAATCCCCCGGCCTCGCCCGCGCCGGGCCCCAGGTCCAGGATGAAGTCGGCGGCCCGGATGGTCTGCTCGTCGTGCTCGACGACGACGATGGAGTTCCCGTCGTCGCGGAGGCTCCGGAGGAGGGTGATGAGCCGGCCGTTGTCGCGCTGGTGGAGCCCGATGGTGGGCTCGTCGAGGACGTAGAGCACGCCGCGGAGACGGGCCCCAACCTGGGCCGCCAGCCGGATCCTCTGGGCCTCGCCGCCGGAGAGCGAGGATGTCGTCCGGTTCAGCTGGAGGTAGGACATCCCCAGGTCTTCCATGATGGCCAGGCGGGCCTCGATCTCCTTCAGGATCTTGGAGGCGACGGGCCGGTCGGCGGGAGGGAACTCGAACGTCTTGACCTCGTGGAGGAGGTCCTGGATCGGGAGCTCGCCGATCTCGTGGATGTTCTTGTGGTCGACCTTGACCGAGAGGCTCTCTTTCTTGAGGCGCGCCCCGCCGCACTGCGGGCAGACGTCGTCGGTGAGCTCGATCTCGCCCCACTCGTCCAGGCGCGTCTCGTAGCCCAGGCCGTGGCAGGCGGCGCAGGCCCCGTAGGGACTGTTGAAGGAAAAATTCCGCGGCTCGAGCTCGGGCAGGCTGACCTCGCAATAAGGGCAGAGGAGGCTGAGGGAGAAGAACCTTTCCCGGCCGGCGTCGTCGACGGCCAGGATCTCGCCGTCCGAGACCTCGAGGGCCTTGGCCACGGCTTCCTGGAGCCTGTGCTCCGAGTCGGGCCCGACCTTGACCGTATCCACCAGCACTTCGATCGTGTGCTTCCGGGTCTTTTCGAGGAGGATCTCGTCCTCGAGGTCGCGGAGCTGCCCGTTGACCCGGGCCCGGAGAAAGCCCTTCTTCCTCAGACGCTCGAAAAGCCGCGTATATTCGCCCTTGCGCCCCTTGATCATGGGCGCCAGGATGCGGACCTTTTCGCCGCGGAAAAGCTCCGCGATCTTCTTCAGGATCTCCTCAGCGGTCTGGGAGCTGACGGCCCGCCCGCAGCTCGGGCAGTGGGGCGTCCCGACGCGGGCGAAGAGAAGCCGGAAGAGGTCGGAAACCTCGGTGATGGTCCCGACGGTCGAGCGGGGATTGGTCGAGATCGTCTTCTGGTCGATGGAGATGGACGGCGAGATCCCCTCCACGGACTCGACCTCGGGCTTTTCCATCTGGTCGATAAATTGCCGGGCGTAGGCCGAAAGGCACTCGATGTACCGGCGCTGCCCCTCGGCGAAGAGCGTGTCGAAGGCGAGCGACGACTTGCCCGAGCCCGACGGCCCGGTGACGACGATAAGCCGGTTCCGGGGCAGGCTCACGTCGATATGCTTCAAGTTGTGCTGGGCCGCCCTCTTGATGCGAATTTCGTTCAGCATAACCTATCTATTTTATCACAAGACGGGGCCAGGAGGACGTTTTTTCCCCCCATTCATGTTGACCATCGGCCCCGATTCCGTTAGCATGAAATGAGGCCCATGACGAACGAAGAGAAGATCCTCCGCTCGATCGAGCTCCTCAAGGAGATCGGCTACAGGACCGATTCCATCTGCTCCATCAAGCACCTCGCCGCCCAGGAAGGGAAGTACCGCGAGTATCCCGACGGCGTCCATCCGGCCCTGCGCGAGGCCCTGGGCCAGAAAGGGTTCCACCGGCTCTATTCCCACCAGCGCTCCTGCTGGGACGCCCTGCAGCAGAAGAAGAACGTCGTCGTCGTGACGCCCACGGCCTCGGGCAAGACGCTCTGCTACAACCTGCCCGTCCTCGACGCCATCCTCAAGGAGCCCTCGACGCGCGCCCTCTACCTCTTCCCGACCAAGGCCCTCTCGAACGACCAGCGGGCCGAGCTCGACGACGTCAACGCCCGGCTGCCCGAAGAGATCCGGGTCTTCACCTACGACGGCGACACGCCCCAGGACGCCCGCAAGGCCATCCGGGCCCGCGGCCACATCGTCCTCACCAACCCGGACATGCTCCACTCCGGAATCCTCCCCCACCACACGAAATGGATCAAGCTCTTCGAGAACCTCAAGTACGTCGTCATCGACGAGCTCCACAGCTACCGCGGCATCTTCGGCAGCCACCTGGCCAACGTCCTGCGGCGCCTCCGCCGGATCGCCCGCTTCTACGGCTCCGACCCTCAGTTCATCCTCTCGACGGCCACGATCGCCAACCCGGCCGAGATGGCCGAGAAGATGATCGAGGCCCCGGTCACCCTGATCGACGACAACGGCGCTCCCCGCGGCGAAAAATACTTTATCTTCTACACGCCGCCCGTCGTCAACGCGGCCTTGGGCATCCGCCGCTCCTACGTCAACGAGTCCCGGCGGATCGCCTCGATCTTCCTCAAGAACGGACTGCAGACCATCGTCTTCGCTGGGAGCCGGCTGATCACCGAGGTCCTCCTGACCTATCTCAAGGCCGACATCGAGACGAGCCTCCAGAAGGAGGGCCTCATCCGGGGTTACCGGGGCGGCTACCTTCCGCTCGTGCGGCGCGAGATCGAGAAGGGCATCCGGAGCGGCGAGATCCTCGGCGTCGTCTCGACCAACGCCCTCGAGCTCGGGATCGACATCGGGACCCTGGACGTGGCCGTGCTCGCGGGCTATCCCGGGACGATCGCCAGCACCTGGCAGAGGGCCGGGCGGGCCGGGCGGAAGACCGGGGCCTCCGCCGCGGTCCTGGTCGCGACGAGTTCGCCGCTCGACCAGTTCATCATCCACAACCCGGACTACTTTTTCTCCAAGTCCCCCGAGATGGCCCTCATCAACCCGGACAATCTCTCGATCCTCGTCAGCCACGTCGAGTGCGCCGCCTTCGAGCTCCCGTTCGAGGACGGCGAGAGATTCGGCCGGGCCGACGTCTCGGGCATCCTCCGGTTCCTCGAGGAGGACAAGCTCCTCCACCATTCCCAGGACAAGTGGTTCTACACCTCGGACGCCTACCCGGCCGACGCGGTCAACCTGCGGAGCGTGAGCTCCGACAATTTCGTCGTCGTCGACACGACAGAGAAGACCCGGGTCATCGCCGAGGTCGATTTCACCTCGGCCCTGACCGCCCTCCACCCCAAGGCCATCTACATCTGCGAGGGCGAACAGTACTTCGTCGAGAAGCTGGACTTCGAAGAGCGGAAGGCCTACGTCAAGAAGACCGACATCGATTACTATACCGACGCCATCGACTACACGAAGATCAAGGTCCTCGACGTCTTCGAAAAGAAATCGCTCGGCGAATGCCGCGTCTCCCACGGCGAGGTCCACGTGGCGACCCAGGTCGTCGGCTTCAAGAAGATCAAGTTCCACACCATGGAGAATGTCGGCGCGGGCGACCTCAGCCTGCCCGAGAACGAGATGCATACGACCGCCTGGTGGCTGACCATCCCCTCCTCCCTCCTCCAGGCGATCCCGTTCCCGTCCGAGCAGAGGATCAACGGCCTCTTCGGCCTCTCCTACCTCATCCACCACGTGTCGCCGCTCTTCATGATGTGCGACATCCACGACGTCGGCGTGTCGATCGGAGACAACTCGACGGGCGACACCCTGCCGCCCCGGAACGTCCCGGTCCGGACCCAGGCCCAGGGGGAGATGACGGCGCTCCCCGGCCCGGATTTCGAGCCGAACATCTTCATTTACGATAATTACCCCGGAGGGATCGGCCTCAGCCCGTCGCTCTTCGCCCTCGAGGACCGCCTCCTCGAGCACGCGCTGAAGACCCTCGACGTCTGCCCGTGCCGGGACGGCTGCCCGTCGTGCGTCGGCGCGACCAACGAAAGCGGCCGGGACGCGAAAAGGGTCGCCCGCGAGATCCTCGTCCGCCTCCTCGGCGTCGCGCCCGCCGGAGATGCGCCCGAACGCGTCCACTGAGGAGCCGGAGGCCACGAGGGCGTCGCAGGATCCGGCCCGTCCGTTTGACAGCGAATCCCCGGTGTGCTAATTTTGGATGGATTATCATGAATATCAACATCTTCAAAATCATCTCCGACGCCGACATCGTCGTCATCCTGATCCTCCTTCTCCTCGTCTTTTTCTCCGTCTTCTCCTGGGCCATCATCATTTTCAAGCGCCGGACGATCCGGTCCGCTTTCAAGCAGTCTGATAAGTTCCTGGATTCGTTCCGGAAAAGCAAGAGCTTGAGCGACGTCAACGAGGCGTCCCGGAAGTACAAGGCCAGCCCCCTCGCGGCCATCTTCCAGGCCGGTTACAAGGAGCTCGCCTACCAGAGCAAGTCGTCGGCCGGCGACGGCTGGACCGGCGAGCAGACAGACAGCCTCAACCGGGCCCTTCTCAAGGCCTCGAACTCCGAGGTCTCGCGACTCGAGAAGATGATGTTCTTCCTGGCCACGACCGGGAGCGTCTCCCCCTTCATCGGGCTCTTCGGCACGGTCTGGGGGATCATGATCTCCTTCGAGCGCATCGGGACGCTCCGTTCGGCCAGCCTTCAGGTCGTCGCGCCCGGGATCGCCGAAGCCCTGATCGCCACGGCCGTCGGCCTCTTCGCCGCGGTCCCGGCCGTCATCGCCTACAACTATTTCCTGGGCCGCATCAAGGACCTTATCGCCGACATGGAAGATTTTTCCCTGGAATTCCTGAGCATCGCCGAGAGGCTCCATGGCTCTTAGCACCCAGGGGATGCCGTCCGCCTCGCGGGGCCGGAGGCAGGTCGGCACGTCCATGTCGGAGATCAACATCACTCCGTTTGTCGACGTCATGCTTGTCCTCCTCGTCATCTTCATGGTCACGGCGCCCATGATGCAGTCCGGGATCGGCATCAACCTGCCCCAGGCCGAAACGGATTCCAAGCCGGCCGAAGAGGGGCTGACGCTGACCGTCACCAAAGACCAGTACATCCACATCGGCGAGAACACCTACAATATCAACCTGCTGGAACGCCGCCTGACCGAATATTTCTTCAACAAGCCGAAAAAGGTCGTCTATCTCCAGGCCGACGAGGATCTCCCCTACAAAGTCATCGTCCGCATCATGGACATCACCAAGAAGGCCGGCGTCGAGGTGATCGGGATCATCACCGAGCCCATCGACGTCAAAGACAAAAAGAAATGACCGCGGCAAGCCGGGGCACGCCCAAAGCTTTCCGGAGGGCCTTGCTCTTCTCGGGCCTCCTTCACGGCGGGCTCATCGCCTTCATCGTGGCCTCCCCATCCCTCTCGAAGCCGCCCCAGAAAGGCCTCGTTCAGTACGTGAGCTTCATGGGCTCCGTCGGCGGCGGAGGGACGGGCGGCGGGCCCGGCGGCGGAGAACCCCTCGTTCAGCCTCTGCCCCCTCCGAAAACGAAACAATCGCTCAGCGACCTGACCGTTCCCGGGAATGTCAAGGCCGACGACAAGGCCGGGATGCGTCACCCCGTCGACAAGCCCAAGACAATCAAGAAAGCTCCGGAGAAAAAGGCCGCCATCACCAAGCCGGAGCCGTCGACGTCCGCCGCGGCGGGAGCCGCAAGCCCGCCCGCGGCCGCGACAACCGGCCGGGGCGGCGGGCAGGGCCCCGGCTACGGTCTGCGGTTCGGGACGGGGGCCGGGGGGACGGGCGGCGGCACCGGCGGCGGCACCGGCGGCGGGTCCGGCGAACCTTTCGGTGTCTCCGGGTTTCCGTTCACCTATTACCTGCAGTTCGTGTCCGACAAGATCTCCTCGAGCTGGTTCACCTCTCTCGTCGACCCCGGCGTCAGCGGCCAGTTCCAGACCCAAGTCTATTTCAAGATTTACAGGAACGGCCAGGTCTCGGATCTGAAGGTCGAGGTCTCGAGCGGGGTCCCCGCCTTCGACCTCTCGGCCATGCGGGCGATCCAGACGGCCTCCCCGTTCGCCCCGCTTCCGGCCGAATACGACGGCCAATTCCTCGGCATCCATCTCATCTTCGAGCATTCCCGATGACAACAAAAAAAGCCTTGACCGGATTCCTCTTCCTGACCCTGGCGGCGGGCGTCCTGCGGGCCCAGCAGGAGGTCCTCCTGAAGATCAGCGAGGGCATGCCCATGGTGTCCGTGGCCCTGCCGGCCTTCATTGTCCACTCCGCGTCGCCCCAGGCCCAGGCGGCCGCCCAGGAGATCCAACAGATTCTCTCCGACGACATCAAGTACAGCCGGATCTTCCAGCTCCTGCCTAAGAGCTATTACGACTACGTCGGGCGCCTGACGAACACAGAGAAGATCAACTTCAAGGACTGGGACTCGATCCAGGCCAAGCTCCTCGTCACCGGCGAGGTCCGCGACGACGACGCGGGACGGACGGTCTTCGACGGCAAGATCTATGACGTCAAGAGCGAGCGGTTCATCGTCGGCAAGCGCTACCAGGCTGAGAAGAGCGGCCTCCGTCTCATCGGCCACCGGATGGCCGATGAGCTCATGAAGCTTTACGGCGAAAAGCCGGTCTTTACGACGCGGATCGCTTTCGTCAGCAACCGCGACGGCAACGACGAGATCTACATGATGGACTACGACGGCGCGAACCAGACGCGGATCACCTTCAACAAGGTCAAGGATTACATGCCCGCCTGGTCGCCCGACCAGAGGTCGATCGCCTTCACGTCCTACAAGAGGGGCAACGCCGACCTGTACATCCGGAACATCTACGACGGCAAGGAGACGCTCATCGCCTCCAAGGGGACGAATTATTCGCCCGCCTTCTCCCCCGACGGGAAAAAGATGGCCTTTTGCTCGACCATGAGCGAGGACGGGAACGCCGAGATCTACGTCCTCGACCTCGCGACGATGAAGATCAAGAGGCTGACCTACAACAGCGCCATCGATACGGCCCCGTCCTGGTCGCCCACGGGCCGCGAGATCGCCTTCACGAGCGACCGGACGGGCCAGGGCGCCCCCCAGATCTACATCATGGACGCCGAAGGCTCGAACGTCCGGAAGGTGAGTTTCGGCGGCAATTACCACGACTCGCCCGCCTGGTCCCCGACCGGCGACCGGATCGCCTACGTCTCCCGCGTCGAGAACTTCTTCGATATCTACCTCCTCAACCTCCGGACCAACCAGATCAGCAAGATGACCGAATCCAACGCCCGCAACGAGTCGCCGAGCTGGTCCCCGGACGGCCGCCACCTCGTTTTCACCTCGAACATGTCGGGCTCCATCCAGCTTTATACGATCGACTACGACGCGACCAACCTCCGGCGGCTCACGGACCGCGGGGAGAACAAGCTCGCCAACTGGACGAACTGAGGCCGCCGGCGGGCCGGACGCCGTATTGACACCGCTCATCTCTCATTGTATAAGGAGGAGGGTCGAATACTCCCCGAGGGGAAGTTCGCGCCGAGAGACCACCAGGAGGAGGTTCTATGAAGAAGTTAATCATTCTATCGCTCGCGGTCATCCTCGTTTTCTCATTCACCGTTTCATGCAAGAAGAAACCCAAGGAAGTCCCCCCGCCGCCCCCGCAGGCGAAGGAACAGCCCCAGGTCGAGAAGGTCGCGGAGCCGGTCGTGAAAGAGCCCGTGGTATCCGAGGAGGAGATCTTCCTCCAGAAGTCGCTCGAGCAGATCAACAAGGAAAAGCCGCTGGCCAACATCTATTTCGACTATGACAAGGCCCTCATCCGCGAGGACGCCAAGCCCGTCCTCGAGACGAACGCGGCCTGGCTGAACAAGTTCAAGACGATCAAGATCCTCATCGAAGGCCACTGCGACGAGCGCGGCACGGAAGAATACAACCTCGCTCTGGGCGAGAAGCGGGCCAAAAACACCATGGATTACATGGGAACACTGGGGATCTCCGCGGGCCGGATCAAGATCCTCTCCTACGGCAAGAGCCAGCCGCTCGACCCGGGTCATGACGAGGCCGCCTGGCAGAAGAACCGGCGGGCCCAGTTCATGATCATCGAAAAATAGCCCGTGCTCAAAAAAGCCCTCGGGCCGGTCCTTATGGCTTGCCTCGTCCTGGCCTCGGCCGGGCAGGACAAGACAAAGAAGACCTACGAACTCATCTATCAGGACGTCCAGCTCCTCAAGGACCAGGTCCAGGACCTCCGCGCCCGGCTCGATCGGAGCGCGGAGGAAGTCCGGGCTCTCCGCAACGAGATCAAGGCCCTGGCCGACCTCGTCCGCCAATCGATCGCCGACCAGGCCGGTTTCAAGGACGACGTGAGGGCCGTCCCCTCCCAGTACCAGGACGTGCTCCGGCGGATCGACCAGCTCAGCCTCGATGTCCAGAAGCTCTCCCAGGACCTCGCCGCAGCGCGGGCGTCAGAACCCCGCCCAGCCGTCTCCGGGGAGGCGGCCCGGGGCCAGGCCGCGAAAGAGCCCGCCCCGCAAAAAAAGCCCGAGACAAAACCCGGCCAGGCCGCACCGCCCGCCGGTTCCCCCGCCCAACCGCCTCCCGCTCCGGTCACGAACATCTCGCCGCAGGACGCCTACCGGATGGCCTACAACGATTACCTCAAGGGCAACTACGACTTGGCCGTCGAGAGCTTCAGGCTTTACCGGCAACAGTTCCCGGACAGCCCGCTGGCCGACAATGCCCTCTACTGGATCGGCGAATGCCGTTTCAGCCAGAAGAGATTCGACGAGGCCATCGACGCCTTCAACGAGGTCATCCTGACGTATCCCGAAGGCGACAAGATCGCGGCCGCCCATCTCAAGAAGGGCATCAGCTACATGGAGCTCGGGAAGAAGGAGGAGGCCCTGGCGGCGTTCAAACTTCTCGTGACGAAATACCCCCTCCAGGAAGAGACCAAGATCGCCCTGGACAAAATCAAAGAGTTGACGGAAAAATGAGAGACACCAACAGCTTGAACAAGGTCATCCTCGTCGGCCGGCTCGGCCAAAAGCCCGAGATGAAGTATCTTCCCCAGAAGGAGCGGCAGGTCGCCCGCTTCACCCTGGCTACAAACGAAAGATTCTTCAATACGGCCACCCGGGAGAGCAAGGACCGGACCGAATGGCACAAGATCGTCGTCTGGGGAAAGCAGGCCGAGTTCTGCGAGAAGTACCTGGACAAGGGGAAACTGATTCTCATCGAAGGTAAGCTCCGGACCCGGAGCTGGCAGGACAAGGACGGGAACAAGCGGACGACGACCGAGATCGAAGCCGAGAACATCACCCTCCTCGGAAAGCGGGAAGAGTACGGGGCCGCGGCCGAAACTCGGGAGGCGGAGCCGTCCGATTTCGAACCCCGCGGCGGGGGCCCGGCCGGAGGGGAATTCCCGCCGGACGACGAGCCCGCCACGGGCGGCGGCGACGACGACGTCCCGTTCTAGGGCCGGCGCGCGCCTGATCATCGCAAAGTCGTCGTCGGCAGCCGGCTTGATCACGGCCGTCCCCTCGTGCCCGGGCGACAGCATGGTTTCGCCTATGGAAAAGAAAAAGCGGACCGAAGATGCCTTCCGGGCCGGCATCGTCGAAGACCACCGCCCCTGGGGCATGTTCCGCCGCTACCCGCACCAAGAGGCCGGGAGCATCAAGATCATCACGGTCGACCCGGGCGGCGTCCTCTCGCTCCAGTACCACGACCGGCGGGACGAGTACTGGGTCGTTCTCGACCAGGGCCTCGAGGTCACGGTCGGCGACCGGATCTTCTCTCCCGCCGCCAACGAGGAGATCTTCATCCCCCGCGGGACTCCCCACCGCCTCCGCAACCCCGGACCCGCGCCCGCCCGGGTCATGGAAATCTGGATCGGCCGGTCGGGAGAATCCGATATCGTCCGGCTGAAGGACGATTACGGTAGGGATTGATACAGCCCTTAAAACTGCGGCAAAACGTGAGGGCGGCGATATCAGCTGGGCTTCCGCCGCCGCCCGGGCTCGGAGGGCCGGCTGCCGAGAAAAACTTGGGGGTGCTTCACGAGGATCTCCTCGATGACGTACTCCTCGATCTCCTGGGCGCTCCTGAGCTTCATGACCTCCGCGACGATCTTCTCGGCCGTCTTCACTTCGACCGCCCGGAGGGCCTTCTTGACCCGGGGGATGAAGATGGGGTTCATGCTGAACGTCCTCAGCCCGAAGCCCAGGAGGACGATGGCGGACAGCGGGTCGGCGGCCATCTCGCCGCAGACCGTGACGTCCTTTCCCATCTTCTCGGCGGACTGGATGACCAAGCGGATGAGCCGGAGCACGGCGGGGTGGAAGGGTTTGTAGAGGTAAGAGACGAACTCGTTGGACCGGTCGACCGCCAGGAAATATTGGATGAGGTCGTTCGTTCCGATACTGACGTAATCCACTTCCCGGAGCATCAGGTCGGTCATGGCCGCGGCCGCCGGGACCTCGATCATGACGCCGAGGGGGATCCTCTCGTCGAACTTTTCCTTCTCGCGGCGGAGCTCGGCCTTGACGTCCTCGAGGATGTCCTTGACCTCGATGACCTCCTCGACCTCGGTCACCATGGGGATGAGGATCCGGACGTTCTTCTGCCGGCTGGCCCGGAGGATGGCCCGAAGCTGGATCCGGAAAAGCGGCTTGTTCCTCAAGGAGAACCGCGCCCCCCGCAACCCGAGGGCCGGATTGGGCTCCTGCTCGATGTTGAGCTGGGGCAGGGACTTCTCCCCGCCGATATCGAGGGTCCGGATGTACACCGCGTGGGGGGCCGCATCACGGGCGATCCGGGAGTAGATGGCCAGGTGGTCCTCTTCTCCGGGCAGGGACGTCGTCCTGAGGTAGATGAACTCCGAACGGAATAGTCCCACGCCCTGCGCGCCCAGGGACATGGCCAGATTCACTTCCTCGGGGAGCTCGATGTTGGCCAGGAGGCTCACCCGGACCCGGTCCAGGGTCACCGGCTTGAGGCGGGCGGTCTTTTGGAGCTCCCGGCGGTAATTGTCGTACTTTTCCTTCTTGGCCTGGTATTCGCGCCGGACGGCCGCGGGCGGGTTGATGATGACCTCGCCGCCCGTGCCGTCGACGATCACGAAGTCCCCTTCCCGGACGTGCGACGTGACGTTCCGGAGTCCGAGGACGGCGGGGATATTCATCGACCGGGCCAGGATGGCTGTGTGCGAGGTCCCTCCCCCCATGTCGAGGGCGACGCCGAGGGTGGTCTCGCGCCCGAGCCGGATGGCCGCTTCGGAGGGCAGGAGCTCGTGGGCGATGAGGACGTGCTGGCGGCCGGCCGCCTTTTCTTTCTCCGTCCGGATCTTCACCTCGAGGTTCCTGTAGATCCGGCTCAGGACGTCCGAGACGTCGGATTTCCTCTGGCGGAAATAATCGTCGTTGAGGGATTCGAACAGCTGTTCGTAGCGGTTGTTCGTTTTGGACAGGGCCCATTCGGCCCGGGCCCTTTCTTCCCGGATGATCTTCTCCAGGCCCGAGTTGAGGGACGGGTCTTCCAGGATCAGGAGGTGGGCTTCGAAGATGAACGAGTCCTCTTCGCCCATCTTCTCCTTGATCTTCTCCCGGACCTGGACGATGTCGGCCTTGGTCCTCTCGATGGCCCTCATGAGGCGCTTCAGCTCGCCCTCGACGTCCGAGGCCGGGACGAGCTCCTTCCGCGAGGTGAAAACGACCCGCTTGGGGAGCAGGACCTCGCCCATCGCGATCCCCGGCGAAACGCCGATGCCTCTCAGTCTGACGATGTCCATGTCCCTTTATTCTTTCTCGTCGAACCGGTCGTTGATGAGCTCGGCCAGGGCCGCGAGGGCCGCCGTTTCGTCCTTCCCGGAAACAGCCAGCGTGATCTGGGACCCCTGGGTCGCCGCCAAGGTGAGGATGCCCAGGATGCTCTTGCCGTCGATCTCGTTTCCGTCCTTGATGATCTTCACGGCTGAGCTGAACCGGTTGGCCAGGTTGACGAACTTGACCGCCGCCCGGGCGTGGAGGCCCAGCTTGTTCTTGATCGTGATCTTTTTCTCGAGCATGAGCGGCTATTTCGCGCGGGAGGTCAGCAGGGCGCTGACGAGATGGATATTCTTCTTGCCTTGGTCGACGACCTTCTTGGCGACGTCCTTGAGGGTGTTGCTTCTCTGGAGGGAGACGAACTTGATGAGCATGGGGAGGTTGACCCCGGTGATGATCTCCACCTGGTTTTCCTTGAGGAAGCCGAAGCTCAGGTTGGACGGGGTCCCGCCGAACATGTCGGTGAAGATGATGACCCCGTTTTTCTGGTCCACCCGCTTGAGGCTCTGGCTGATCTTCTTTTTCGAGTCCTCGACGTCGTCATACCAACCGATGGAGATGGCCTCGATGTTGGGGGCCTCGCCGAGGATGATCGTCAGGGCGTTGAGGAGCTCCTCGGCCATCTTGCCGTGACTAACGATGATGCCGCCGATCATGGTCATCGAATCCTGCGCTCGCTTTTCGTCTTTGCCTCTCCGCCGGCCGGCGCTCCGGGGCCGGCTCCGCGTTCAAGCCCCTATTGTATAAAAAGGACGCCTATTTATAAAGGTCCCGGTGATAAATCTTGATGTCCCCGCCCGTTCTCTTCAGGTGCGTCCGGAGCTCCTCGGCGATCACGACGGACCTGTGCTTGCCGCCCGTGCAGCCGATCGACACGGTCAGCGTGCTCTTGCCTTCCTTGACAAAGCGGGGGATCAAGAAGTCCGTGAACCGGACGAGCTCCCGGATGAAGGCCCGGGCGCCCGGCGACCCGAGGACGAAGTCCCGGACACTCCGGGTCTTCCCGTCCCTGTCCCGAAGGCGGTCGACGTAAAACGGGTTGGGCAGGAAGCGGGTGTCGAAGACGAGGTCGGAATCCAGGGGGATCCCGTACTTGTACCCGAAGCTGATGATGACAGTCTGCATCCGGAGCGTCCGGGCCTTCAGGACCTTCTGGCTGACCGCTTCTTTGAGCTGGGAGAGGGTCAGGTTGGACGTGTCGACGACCTCGTCGGCCATCTTCTTGATGGACAGGAGCCTCTTCCTTTCCATACGGACGCCCTCCAGGATGGGCTTCCTCCGGGTCAGCGGGTGGGGCCGCCGGGTCTCGCTGAACCTCTTGACCAGGCATTCGTCGGAAGCGTCAAGGAACACGAGCTTGGCCGGGGCGCTTTTCCGGATGTCCCGGAGGACCCTCGGGAACTCCGTCACGAACCTCGGCTCCCGGATGTCCATGACCAGGGCGACCCGGTCGATCTCGACCTTTTTCTTCAGCCAGAGATCGACGAACTCCGGGATGAGCTTGGCCGGGAGGTTGTCGACGCAGTAATACCCCATGTCCTCCAGGAAGCGGCTGACGACGGTCTTCCCGGACCCGGAAAGCCCGGTGATGATCAGGAACCGGTTGTCCTTCAAGGCATTCTTCATGTTGTCCCTCAGCTGAGGACCCTGTCCAGACGTTTGATGATCTCGGCCGGCGCGTGGTATCCCCGCTTCCGGAGGAGGTGCACCTTGCAGGCCACTTCGATCAACGTGGCCATGTTCCGACCCGGCGCCACCGGGATCGCGAGCTGGGGGACCTTTTCGCCCAGGATGGACTCATCGTCGGCGACCTTGAGGCCCAGACGGTCGACCTCGAAGCCCTTCCGCCATTTCTTCAGCTTGATGATCAGGTCGATCCCCGCGCTGCGGGCCACCGACTTGGGCCCGAAGATCTCGCGGATGTTGATGATCCCGAGCCCCCGGATCTCCATGAAATCCCGGCTCAGGGGCGGGGCCGTACCGCGCAGGGTCCCGTCCGGATCCTTCCGGATCCTGACGACGTCGTCGGAGATGAACTTGTGGCCCCGGGCGATGAGCTCCAGGGCGCTCTCGCTCTTCCCGATCCCGCTGTCGCCGAGGATGAGGGTCCCGACCCCGAAGATCTTCACGAAGCCCGCGGAGATGGTCGCCTGTTCGGCCCGTCCGCCCCGGGCCGGGCGGGTTTTTCTCTCAGCCATGGGCCCTGTCCTCTTCCTCGCGCAGGACCCGGATGGCCTCCCCGGCGTTGGAGGCCTTGAGGAGCTTCGTCGTCAGGGTCCCCGACTTGCGGACGAGCTTGGCGATCGAGGCCAGGAGGCGGAGGTTCGTGTTCGGGTGCTCGAGGGGGGAGACGACCAGAAAAATGACATGGGCTTCCTTGCCGTCGACGGAATCGAAGGCGACGCCTTCGCGCGAAAGCCCGAGGACGAGGACGGGCGCTTTGAGCCCTCCGACCTTGCAGTGCGGGATGGCGACCCCCCCGCCGATGGCCGTCGTGCCCAGCTTTTCCCTTTCGAGGAGCTTTCCGAGGAGGTCCCCGCCGGAGGCGACCGCGGTCCGGCGGGCGAAACGCTCCACCATCTCCCTGAGGACGTCATCCCGGAGCCGGCCCTTGAGGGGCGTCAGGACCAGGTCCTCGGCAAGAAGAGAATGGAGCTTCACGTCCGCCTCTCGCCGGTCATTCCGGCTCCACGAGCCCGTAGTTCCCGTCCTTCCGCCGGTAGAGGACGGCCCAGCGCTCGGACCCGTCCCGACGGAAAACGAGCACCTCCCTGTTCTTGAACTCGAACTGGGCCAAGGCCTCTTCGAGCGATAGGGGCTTGACCGAGAAATTCGGACTGCGGATGACCCGCTTCTCGGGCTCTGCCGCCTCTGGGAGCGGGACGAGCTCCTTCCGCTCCCGGCCGCCCCGGCGCTTCCGCTCCCGCCACTTTTCGCGTTCCTTTTTGATCTTTTTTTCCAGGCTGTCGAGCGCCTGGTTCAGCGAGCTCATCATGTCCCGTGATTCTTCCGTGACGACCAGGCTCGCCCCCTTGGCCTTAACATGGATCTCGGCCCTGCTCCGGATCTTCTGGACTCCCAGGATGATGTTCACGTCCAGAATGTCCCCGCTCAGGTCCTTTAGACGGCTCAGGCGCTTTTCGCAGTAATCCTTGATCTCGGGCGTCAGGACGGCCTGCCGCGCGGTGAAATGGACGTTCATGCTCGTTCCTCCATGATGGACTTCCTCTTCCGGATGTGCGACGGCTCGATCTTGAGCTGCATCCGGTACTTGGCGACCGTCCTCCGGGCGATCTTCAGGTTCTCCCTCGCCAGGAGGTCGCCGATCTCGATGTCGCTCAGGGGGTTCGCCGAGTCCTCCCCCTCGACGAGCTTCTTGATCTTTTCCTTGATCCTGAGAGAGGAGACTTCCTCGCCGTAGTTCCCCGGCAGCGACTTGTGGAAGAAGAACTTCAGGGGGAAAACGCCCTGGGGGGTCAGGATGTATTTATTGGCCACAACGCGCCCGACCGTGGATTCGTGCACGCCGATGTCCTGGGCGATCTCCATCAGGGTCAGGGGCTTGACGCCGTCGAGCCCCTTGTCGAAAAACCCTTGCTGTTTGTTGACGATATATTGGGCGACCTTGTGGATGGTCCGGTCCCTCTGGTCCAGGCTGCGGATGAACCACACGGCCTTCTTCATATTGTCCACCAGGAACCGGTAGGCTTCGGGCTGGTCGTGGGATGACTGGGCCAGGAGCCGCCGGTAATACCGGCTGATCCGGAGCCTGGGAACCCCTTCGTTGTTGAGGGTGACTTTCCATTCGTCGCCCTCCTTGGCGACGCTGATGTCCGGAAAGGCATACGTCGTTTTCTCCTCGTTGTATTTCCGGCCCGGCTTCGGGTCGAGGCCCTTGATCAGGTCGACGTGCTCCTTGATCGCGGACATCGGGATGTTGAGGGCTCTGGAAAGCTGGAGGTAATCAGACTTCTCCAGGAGGGGGAGATGGTGCATGACGATGGCCCGGGCGACGTCGTCGTGAATCTGCAGAGAGTCCATCTGGGCCAGCCACGCCTCGCGGACGTTCAAGCTGCCGACCCCCACCGGGTCGAACATCTTGATCTTCTCCCGGATTCCGTTGATTTTGTCCGGCGTCGTCCCTCGGAGACGGGCCAGTTCCTCGATCGAGGAGCTCAGGTAACCGTCTTCGTTGATATCCCCGATGACGTCGTGGGCGATTTCCAGGTCCTCCTTGTCGAAAAAGGTCAAGCCGGCCTGCCAGTTCAGGTGGTCCCAGAGCGACGGGGTCCGGGACAAGGTGTTTTCGAGGGAGACGGCCTCTTGGTTCTCGTAGAAATGGGGGCGGAACCCGTCGTCGAGGTACTCCTGGAAGCGCGCGTCGAAGCCCTCGGAGTCGCGGGACTCGAAATTCGGGTCCTCCGCAGGGAGCTTGAGCTCGGCCGGGGTCTCGTCGCGGGGTTTTTCGGCGTCGCGTTCCTCGGCCGGCTGGCCGGGCTCCGGGGCTTCCCGCTCTTGGGACTCGCCCTCGATCTCGATCATGGGGTTCTGGGCGAGCTCGGCATCGATGACCTCGATGAGGTCCAGGTTGGTCAGGGGCAGGAGCTTGATGGCCTGCTGGAGCGCCGGGGCCAGGATCAACTTCTGGACCTGGCGCTGGTCGAGCCTTTGCCGGAGTGTCATCGTTGCCGCCTCATCCCTTCATCATCGTCCATCATTAAAGACGAAAGTCGTCTCCCAAATAGCTCTTACGGACGTCCTCCGAGGCCACGATCTCCGCGGGCACGCCCTCCTTGAGGACCTTGCCGCCGCCGAGGATGTAGGCCCGGTCCGTGATCTTCAGCGTCTCCCGGACGGCGTGATCGGTCAGCAGGACGCCGACCCCGCCCTCGCGGAGGTCCCGGATGATCTTCTGGAGGTCGAGGACCGCCAGGGGGTCGATGCCCGTGAACGGCTCGTCGAGGAGGACGAAATCGGGGTCGATGATCATCGCCCGGGCGATCTCGAGCCGGCGCCGCTCCCCTCCCGAGAGCGTCAGCGCCCGGGACCGGGCCAGCTTCGTGAGTCCGTATTCTGCCAGCGCTTCAGCCAGGCGGGCGTTTCTTGACGCCTCGGCGCCGGGCCTCGTTTCGAGGACGGCCAGGAGGTTATCCTCCACCGTGAGCTTCCGGAACGAAGACGGCTCCTGGGGGAGCAGACAGAGCCCCTTGCGGGCCCGCAGGTACATCGGCAGGTCCGTGATGTCCTCGCCGCGCAGATAAACCCGGCCGCCGTCCTGGGGGACAAGGCCCAGCATCATGGAGAACGTGGTTGTTTTTCCGGCCCCGTTCGGCCCCAGGAGCCCGACGATCTCCCCCCGCCCGACCTCGATCGTGACCTTGTCGACGACCTTCTTTGACCCGAAGCTTTTCTCAAGGTCAACGGCCTTCAGGGAATCCTTCATTGTTCACGATTTGACGACGGTGATCGACCTTCCCTGTCCCTTATTTTCGATCAGGATTTTATCATCGCCCAGGCGAAAAGTCAATTTGTCTCCCCGGGAAGAGCCCTTCCCTTTTTCGACCAGGACAGGGTTTCCGGTGAGGACCACCGTCTCGGCCCCGGGATCGTAAACGGCCTCGCCGCCGCGGCCCTCGTAAAGGCCGTGGGAGACGACGACGGAACCGCCTGCGATGAGGCTCTGGACCTCTTTTTTCCCCTCCATGAGACGGACGGCGACCGTCCCGGCGACGAGCTGGAAGTCCTGGGTCCGGACGAGGCTCCCTCCCCGGAAGGTGGCTATCCGGTCCGCCGGCGAGTAAGCCATCTCCCCCCCGCCGATCTCGATCCTGCTATCTTCGGAAGGACTCCGGCCCCGGAAGGGGAAGCCGGCTGTCACGCCTCCCCGGGCCCGTACTTCTCCCGAGCTTTCAAGGACGTCGAGCTCATTCGCCTGGATGGCCCTGTTGTCCTGCCAGAGCCTGACCTGCCCTTCGAAGCGGAGCCGGTGCTCGTCGCCGAAGGACTTCAGGCTCCGGCACGTAACGAAGAGAGAGGCGTCTTTGGAGAAAAAGCCTACCGGGGCCGCGTCGGGCCGCGGCTTCATGAGGCATCGGACCCCTCCCGAAGCGACGGCGTTCCCCGTGCCCGTCTCGAGGCTGATCGCGGGAGCCTCGGTCCTGGACTCGGCGGATTCCAACCGGGCGGTCCCTCCTTCTCCGGCCTGGACGGTCAGGAGTCCGGGCTTGCCGGAATAAGTTACGCTTTCACCCTGGAGGTCGCGCTCGTCGCCGGTCTTCCCCTCCATGCTCATCCGGACGTCGCCGGACGCCGTCCAGCTCTCGAGCTCGCCTCCACGACCCAGGCTCAGGCGAAGGGCTGCAGCCTCGATGCGGCCTCCCGGCTCCGGCGGCGCCGCCAGCGACATCCGGCAGCCCCCCTCCGCGTCGACGACTGAGACCCGGGAGGAACCCGGGAATGAGAGAACCCGGACCGTCGCGGCTTCGATGGCGCGCCGTCCCGGCCGGCCGGCCGGCCCTCCGAAGACGCATTTCGCGCCCTTCTCAAAGGTCATGGAATCGAACGTGCGCCCGTCATCCGAGAGCTGAAACCGGAGGACCTCCGAGGCCCCATCTCCGTCGGCCGAGGAGAGGCGGGCCCGGCCTTCGGCCCGGCCCGTTTTTTCGCCTCTAGAGTAAACAAGGGAATCGCCAGTGATGCGCGCGGCCCCGGAGGTCGGCGGCCCGGCGCTCGTTTCGAAGAGGAAGCCGCCGGAAAGCCCGATATCGTTCCGTTTCTCGTCATAGACGAACGTCCGCCCCGAACCGGCGAGCCTGTCCGAGGTGAAGGCGCCCCCCTGGTCGGTCCGGTAGAGCCCGGCTGTCTTATCGTATTTGATGGAATCGGACTCGAAGGTGAGGTCCTCGGCGGTGACCTTGACCCGTCCGGAGATCTTGAAAAGGAGCATCTCCTTGTTATAAGCGACCCGGTCGGCGGAGATCCTTGTCTCACGGCCCTCCGCCCGGCCGTGGTCCAGGATCTCGACGGAGCCTTCCAGATGGTTGAGCCCGTCCTCGCCGAGGAAGAAGCGGTCGGCCCGGAGGTCATCCCAGACCTTCCCGTCCTTGTATTCCCGGTGCCGGATGCCCTCCTTCCGGTCGATCGTTCGCGTTTCGGGCGCGGCGTTTTCGGAGACGGCCCGGACGGGATGGGAGCGCCGGGAGATGAGGCGAAAGCCGACCGCGGCCAACAGGACGGCCAAGGAAACGGCGATCCCGAGCCGGGCGAATTTCACCGGGAATGTCGCTCGCGCGCTCATGCGTATCGTCAGACTCTCAGGTCTTCGATGGACAGACTAATTCTCTGTTCGCCCATATACTCTGACATCAGCAACGAGTAGGCCAGGTCGACCCGGCCGCCCCGGCGGAGGACATGCGACCAGTCCGCCTTGTCCCAGCCCACGGCCTCGAAGACCCGGCCGTTCTGCCGGGCCAGGAACTTCAGGTGCTTCCGCTGGAGGATCTGCGGGTCGCTCAGGATCTCCACGTTCTCGGTCAGGAAAAGGGGCTTGGGATTGCCGACGCCGAACGGGAAGAGCAGGGAGAACTGCTCGAGAAAGCGGCCGTCGACGGCGGAAAACGCGAGCGGGGCGTCGATCCGGATCTTCCTCTTCAGGTCCTCCTCGCTGATCCTCGCGTCCGCCAGGGCGTTGAGGGTCTCCTTGAAGGCGTCCATCCGGTCCAAAGGCAGCGTGCAGCCGACGGCCAGGCGGTGCCCGCCGTAACTCAGGAACAGGTGCTTGCACTCGTCCAGGAGGTCGATGAGCGGGACGTCCGAGATGCTCCGTCCGGAGCCGCAGGCCTTGCCGTCTTCGTAGGCGAAAAGGACGACCGGCCGGTGGAAATAGTCCTTGAGCTTCGAGGCCACGATGCCGATGACGCCGCGGTGCCAGGTCTCGCTCCCGAGGACGAGGCACTTGTATTTCCGGGCCAGGGACTTCTCCTCGATCAGGCCCTTGGCCGCCTCGAAGATCTTCTCCTCGGTCCTCTGCCGCTTGGAATTCAGCTCCTCGAGCTGTTGGACAAGGGACAGCGACTCTTCGATGGTGTCGCAGAAAAACAGCCGGACGGCCAGGTCCGTCATTCCCATCCGGCCGGCGGCGTTGATCCGGGGGCCGATGCGGAAGCCGAGGTCGCCCTCGGAGATCTTCCGGTTGCCGAGGCCGCAGGCTTCGATCAGGCTTTTGAGCCCCGTGTTGGCGACGCTCCCCAGCCCTTTCAAGCCGTATTTCACGAACAGCCGGTTCTCGCCCTTGAGGCCGGCCACGTCGGCCACAGTCCCGATGCAGACAAGCTTCATGTAATGGGGCAGGCCCGCCGCCTTCCCCGACTTCTCGAGGAGGGCCTGGATGAGCTTGAACGCGACGCCGACGCCGGCGAGGTCGCGGTCGGGATAACCCGAGTCCTCCAGGACCGGGTCGAGGATGGCCACGGCGGCCGGGAGCGTCTCGCCGGGCCGGTGGTGGTCGGTGATAATGACGTCCACGCCCTTCGCCTTGGCCTGGGCCGTGAACTCGACCGCCTTGATCCCGCAGTCGACGCTGATGACGAGGCCCGTGCCGCGCTCGACGGGGATCTCCACGTGGTGTTCCTTGATGCCGTAGCCGTCTTTGAGCCGCTCGGGAATGAAATACTCGACCTTGGCCCCGAGCGAGGCCAGGGCCTTGAAGAGCATGACGACCGAGAGGACGCCGTCGACGTCATAATCGCCGAAGATCAGGATCTTCTCGCCGTCGGCGATCGCCTTCTGGATCCTTTCCACGGCCTGGGCCATCCCCTTCATCAGGTACGGGTCGTGGAGCCCATCGAGCGTTCCGAAGAGGAAGGACCTGGCCTCGCCGGGTGTCGCGATCTTGCGGTTGACGAGGACCTGGGCGATGGCCGGGGAGAGGCCCAGCTCCGCGGCCAGGGCCTCGGCTTCGGATCTGGCCGGGGTCATGATCCAGACTGAGGAATTCATCTGATTGTCACTGTAGCACATTCATCCGCATTCCACAATTTGCCGCAGGGGACGTCCGGAGTGAAAGTTGACATTCAAACGATTGAAAAATAAAATAGTTAAACCGTGTTCGCCAACCTCCGCGAGAAATTGTTCCGGACCCGCCGGGCGTTCCAGAAGATCGGGCAGCTCTTCCGGAGCGGGAAACAGAGGGAAGAGATCCTGGACGACCTGGCCGAGGCCCTGATCCTGGCCGACGTCGGGGTCGGGACCACCGAAAAGATCATAGAGTCCCTCCGCGCCGAAACCCGGAAGGAGGACTCCGGGCTGGACCTGGAAAAAGCCCTCAAAGCGGAGCTCGAAGCCGTCCTCGCCCGGCACATGAAACCGCCGGCCGCAGGCCAAGGCCCGGCCGTCGTCCTGATGGTCGGCGTCAACGGCGGCGGCAAGACGACCTCGACGGCCAAGCTCGCCCGCTATTATCAGCGCGCCGGCAAAAAGGTGATGATGGCCGCGGCCGACACGTTCCGGGCTGCGGCCCAGGAACAGCTCGTCCTCTGGGGCCGGCGGCTCGGGATCCCCGTCGTCAAAGCCCAGTACGGCGCCGACCCCGCCTCCGTCGTCTTCGACGCCGTCCGGTCGTTCAAGGCCCAGCAAGGCGATGTCCTCCTCGTCGACACGGCCGGACGGATCCATACCCACACGAACCTCATGGTCGAGCTCGAAAAGATCAGGCGCGTGGCCGGCCGGGAGATCGAGGGGGCCCCCCAGGAGACGCTTCTCGTCCTGGACGCGACGGTCGGCCAGAACGCCATCCTCCAGGCCCGGGAATTCCTGAAGTACTCCGGCCTCACCGGGATCTTCCTGACCAAACTCGACGGGACCGCCAAGGGCGGGTCCGTCATCGGGATCGCCGACGAGCTGGCCCTCCCGATCCGCTTCATCGGCGTCGGCGAATCGGAGGACGACCTCCTCGAGTTCTCGCCGCGCGAATTCGTCGAGGCGCTTCTCGCATGAGCAAGGCCACCGATCTTGCTTGCATGGAAATGGCCTACGGGCTCGCCGAAAAGGCCCGGGGCCGGTCGAGCCCCAACCCTCTCGTCGGCTCGGTCATCGTCCGCGACGGGAAGATCGCCGGCTGCGGCTATCACGAGGAGGCGGGCAAACCCCATGCCGAGATCATGGCCCTCCGGCAAGCCGGGCGCCGGGCCAAGGGAGCGACGATCTACATCACCCTCGAGCCGTGCGTCCACTGGGGCCGGACGCCCCCCTGCGCCGACACCCTCCTTGCGGCCGGATTGAAAAGGGCCGTCATCTCGGAATACGACCCGAATCCGATCGTCCACCGGCGGGGCGTCCGGAAGCTGAAGCGGGCGGGCCTCGACGTCAGCGTCGGGCTCCTCCGGGAAAAGAACGCCCGCCTGAACGAGATCTATATCAAGTACATCACCCGAAAGGTCCCCTTCGTGACCCTCAAGGCCGCCATGAGCCTGGACGGCAAGACCGCGTCCCGGACCGGCGATTCCCGCTGGATCTCCGCGGCCGGGACGAGAGATTACGTCCATCTCCTGCGGGGGGAATATGACGCCCTGATGGTCGGCGTCAACACGCTCCTCCGCGACGACCCGCGCCTGACCGTCCGCCATCCGAGCTGGGGCGAAAAGAAACTCACCCGCGTCATCCTCGATTCCGAGCTGCGGTTCCCGCTCTCGGCCAGACTCCTGGGCACTCTCGCGCACGGTCCGATCATCGTCTTCGCCGGGCGCGGGGCGCCCTCTACGAAGGCCGAAGCCTTGAAAAAAAAAGGCGTCGAGGTCGTCGGGCTCGGCAGGTCCCTGAAGGACGGTGGTCTCGAAGCCGTCCTCGTCGAGCTCGGCAGAAGGGAGATCGCGGGCCTCCTCGTCGAGGGCGGGCGCCGGCTCCACACGAGCTTCATCGAGCGCAGGCTCGCCGATAAGATCTTCATCACGCTCTCCCCCAAGCTCGTCGGCGGCCGCGACGCGCCGGGCCTTTGGGAGGGAGAGGGCGTCGAGAAGGTCCGGGCCGCCTTGACCTTGAAAAGCCTCCGGCCGTTCGGCCTCGGGGACGACATCATCCTGGAGGGATATTTCTGATGTTCACGGGGATCATCACTCACCAGGGCCTTTTTTCCGGATACCGCCGCGGCCGTCAGAAGCTCCTCATCGAGGCGCCGGGCCTCACGGACAAGCTCCGTCCCGGCGACAGTGTCTCGGTCGACGGCGTTTGCCTAAGCCTCCTCGGCGCGGAGAAGGGCAGCCTTCGCTTCAACCTGTCCCTGGAGACCATCGACCGGACGACGCTGGGGGTCCTCAAGCATCACGACCGTGTCAACCTGGAGCTTCCGCTTACCCTGGCGTCCCCTCTCAGCGGCCACCTGGTCACGGGCCATGTCGACGCCGTCGGAAAGATCCTCCGGACAGCGGAGAGAAGGCCTGGACGGAGGATCACCGTATCCTTCCCCAAGCGCATCCGCCCCTTCCTTGTCCCACAGGGCTCGGTGGCGGTCAACGGCGTCAGCCTGACGATCGCCTCGCTCGGCCCGTCGTCCATGGACATCGAGCTCATCCCGCTGACCCTGGAGGGGACAAACCTGGGCGGTCTCCGCGCCGGGGCCTCGGTCAATCTCGAGTGTGACATCATCGGAAAATACGTGTATAATTGGCTCGTCAAGGGACAAAAAGCGGGCTGACAAGGGCCCTCTGAACGGGCTTTTATCCCCAACCGAAAGAACCATGGACGGCAAGGACAAGACAATTTCCGTCGAGCAGGCCGTGGCCGAGGTCCAGGCCGGCCGGATGATCATCGTCGTCGACGACGAAGACCGGGAGAACGAGGGCGACCTCACGGTCGCCGCCGAAAAGATCACCCCGGAAATCGTCAACTTCATGACCAAGCACGGCCGGGGGCTCATCTGCCTGCCTCTGACCCGGGAACGCCTGGAAGAGCTCCATCTTCCCCTCATGGTCGCCGACAATACGGCGCGCTACCAGACCGCCTTCACGGTCTCGATCGACGCCAAGCAGGGCGTTACGACGGGGATCTCGGCCTACGACCGGGCGAAAACCATCCTGGCGGCCCTTGACCCGCGGACGAAGCCCGAGGACCTGGCCCGGCCGGGCCACGTCTTTCCCCTCCAAGCCAAGGAGGGCGGCGTCCTCGCCAGGGCCGGCCAGACCGAGGCTGCCGTCGACCTGGCCCGCCTCGCGGGCCTCGCTCCGGCCGGCGTCATCTGCGAGATCATGAACGAGGACGGGTCCATGGCCCGCAGGCCCCAGCTCGACCGCTTCAGCCGGGAGCACGGCATCCCGGTCCTGACCATCGCCGACCTCATCCGCTACCGGATGAACCACGAAACCCTGGTCCGGAAGCTCGAAGAGGCCGACATGCCCACGCGCCACGGCCATTTCCGGCTCTTCCTCTTCGAGGACGTCATCAGCAAGGAACACCACGCCGCCCTGGTCAAGGGCGAGATCCGGGGAGACGAGCCCACGCTCGTCCGGACCCATTCCCAGTGCCTGACTGGCGACACCTTCAGCTCACTCCGTTGCGACTGCGGAGAGCAGCTCCGGCGGTCCATGGAGATGATCGAAAAAGAGGGCAAGGGGATCGTTCTCTATATCCTGAACCAGGAAGGCCGCGGGATCGGGCTGCCGAACAAGGTCCGGGCTTACGCCCTCCAGGACCAGGGCGCGGACACGGTCGAGGCCAACCACCGGCTGGGATTCAAGACCGACCAGCGCGACTACGGCATCGGCGCCCAGGTCCTCGCGGCCCTGGGCGTCCGCAAGATCCGCCTCATCACCAACAATCCCCGGAAATACATCGGCCTGGCCGGCTACGGGCTGGAGATCGTCGAGCGCGTTCCGCTCGAGGTCGAGCCCAACGCCAGCAACCTCAGGTACCTGAAAACAAAAAAAGAGAAAATGGGCCATATCCTGGACCGGGTCTGAGGCCCGGCCCGGACCTGGACCGATGTCAGACATTCCGGCGGGGAAGAATGGCAGAGGAGACCTGGAGACTTTGAGCAAGGACGAACGTCATCCGGCGGGCGCGGCGGCTGAAGCGGCGGCCTTTTCGCCTATTTGCGGCCGGTTCATTCAAAAGCTCGCCGCGACCCCGGACAAGAAAAAAAGGCTGGGCATCCTCAAGGCCTGCGCCAAGGTCAGAGCGCCCTGGGTAGAGGAGCTCTTCTGGGAAGCGCTGGGCGATCCGTGCGAAGGGGTCCGCGGTTATGTCTTCCTGGAGCTTGCCCGAAAACGGACGCTCGACCTCGGCCGAGCCCTCGGCCGGCTCGGCCGTCCCCCGTGGTACGCCAGGAGCGCCGTCCTGAAGCTCCTGGGTGTCCACCGGGCCCAGGCGGCCATCCCTAAGATAGAGAAAGCCCTTGAGGGCACGGCCAACGCCGACATCCGGCGGTCGGCGGCAGAGGCCCTGGGAGAGATCGGCGGAGAAGAGGCGCTCGGCCTGCTGGTCGGGCTGAAGAAGGACCCGAACCCCTACGTGAGGCAGGCCGCCGAAGAGGCCATCCGCAAGGCGAGCGAAGTCCGGTTCATCTGACATCTGTTGGGCCCAAGGCTCGGCAGAGCCAGGCCTATCCGATCTCGGCAAAAAGTGCCTTCCTGATCTGGTCCGGATGTCACCGGGGGACAGGAAAAACGGGAATGCGGAAAAAAAGCCTGACCGCTTGTGGGGAGCGGCCGTTCAGCTGGCCGCTGTCGTGTTCTGGCAGGTGGAACAGCAGGTCGCGCTCAAGTTGCAGCTGTTATTGAAAGTATGGGGGGAAACGGCGGCCATGTTGGCGTGCTTGCAGTTGCACAGGACGGCCTCTTCGGGCCTGCCTCGAAAAAGGATCACTAGCTCAGGGGTCTGCCAGGGTTTTTTCATCGAAGTTCTTCTCATCCGCTTCCTCGCTCCCTTTTCGTCGTTGATAATAAAGCTTTTAGGGCCTTTTGTCAACATTTATTAAGGGCTTTCTCACGCGAATGCGCGAGCTTACAAAAATTGTCAACGGGCGCATCCAGCTCGCCGGTCTCCAGATACGCGTGGGCCGGGCACCAGAGACAAAGGTTGATGATCGGACACCTGGCGCACCTTTCCAGATAGTCCTTCCGGTCCGTTTTCCTGGCCAGGACCGCCGGCACGAAGCTCGTCCAGGCCTCGGCTAGGCTCCCCTTTTTCAGGTCGAAGAAGAGATCGGGATGATAGAGCGAGGCGCAGAGCCGGAAACGGCCGTCGGACCCGACGACGAAATTCCTCTGCCCTGCGTCGCAACGAAAGAGGTGTCGGCAGTCGGACTTTGAGAATTCGGGGACGATGAGCCGGTCGCAGCTTGTCTCCAGCGCCCGGAAACGCTCGCTGTCAGCCTGTTCGATCCCGACCACCTCGGCCGGCTTCAGCCGCTCGGCCTCGATCTCCTTATTGCGTCCGGGATCCCGGTCGAAACGGTAATGGAGGAACGGGTCGAAGCGGAAATAATCCTTGGTCCTCGCCCGGCAGAACTCGGCGATCGCCGGGAGTTCGTGATAATTGGAGCGCATAGCCATGGCCTTGAGCCGGACCTTGACGCCGCTCTCGAGGAGAAGACCGAGCCCTTGTCGGAAAGCCGCGAACGAGCCGGGCACCCGGGTCACCCGCTCGTAGGTCTCTTCTGTCACGCCGTAGACCGTCACTTCGATGTCCCGGGGCGGATATTTTTTGAAAAACCGGATGTGCTCCGAGCCGATGAGCGTCGCGTTCGTGTAAACCGATATCAGAAATCCCAGCCGCCTCAAGGCCAGGTAAACCTCGAAAAAATCCTTCCGGAGGAGGGGCTCCCCGCCCGTGATCAGGCACCAGAGGACGCCGAGGGAGGCGGCTTCGGCTCCGATCCGGCCGACCTCGGCCGCATCGACCTCCCGCCTTTTCGCGGCCCTGTCTCCGGCCGGGACGTTGATATAGCAATGGCGGCAGTTGAGGTTGCAGCGGTCGGTCACTTCGAGATCGAAGCTGAGTGCGGCCCTTCTCTTCCCCATCTTCTCCCAGAGCGGAAGGGCGGGCAGCTCCTTGCGGGAAACGAAGCGCCGGGTCATGACCGGCTCCTCCCGGGTTTCCGGCCGGACGCCCGGCGGGCGGCTCCCAGGGCTTTCGTCAGCAACCCGGACCGCGAGAGCGAGGCGATCACGGCCCGGCCCGGGCGCCGTCCTAAAAGGACGCTTTTGCCCGACCTTTCGATACGGCAGACGGTCCCCAGGATTTGTTCGAGCGATAGCACACCGTCGGCCCCAGGAGTGTTATCTCCCTTCAGCGAGAAAAGGCCCGACCATTCTCCGACGACCCTGTGGACAGCCGCCTTGCCGGTCGCGGGATGGAGGAACGCCACGATGTCTCCCGCCCTCGGGCGCGCTCCCGCGAGCGGCCGCACAGTTACCACGTCACCGTCCTTGATGAAGGGCGACATGCTGAGCCCTCTGGCCCGGAACCGCAGGGGCTTTCCTTTCGCGAGGACCGCCCGCATGAGCCCGGTCAGGGCTTTGCCCGAGAGCGCGAGCTCTCTATCTTTCCTGATGAGCCGGGCGGGTTTCATGTCTCGAGCGCTCATCCTTTCCGGACGATCATCTTCCGCCGGGCGAGCTCCTCGAGGAGCCCGACGACGTCCTCCTCGATGCGTCCGGCCGGCGCGTCGAACTCGGCGGCGAGCTCGTTCACGACGGCTCGTAATGGCCTCAGGCCGTCGAGCCTCTGCCAGATGGCCCGGCCGGTCTCATTCAGGGTGAAGAGCTCGTCCTCGAGGTCCCCGATGCCGGAGACGAGCGGGACGATGATGAGCTCCCCCTCGATCTCTCTGACGACGACGTCTTCCGACGGCCCATAGGCCGAATCCAGGCTGATCGGACTTTCCATGATTCTTCTCCTCAGCATTCCTCGCGGCCTTCGATCCGCGCCGTTTCCCGATCCTTCGGCGAAGCTGTCAGCCGTTCGACCCGGGCCCGCCAGTCCGCCACGGCCCAGGACTTCTCCCCTTCTCTGATGACCCCGATCGAGACCGCCTGGGCATGGGTGATCCCGCAAAGATACTCGACCGGGGTGTCGAGAGTGCCATGCTCCGTCCATGACCTCGCCGGGCACAGCAGGCACAAGGCCTTAAGAAAGCAACGGCCGCAGCGCTCGAGATAGGCCGGATCTGACGCCCGCATCTCCCGGACCTTCGGCAGGAACTCCTCGACGGCGCTTCGCAAAGAACTTTTTTTCAGGTCGAAGACGGTCTCGGGGTGCCGCAGGAGGAGACAAACCTGGAAGCGGCCGTAGGCATCGACGCTGCCCGTGTCGGCGAGGCAGGCGAAGAGGCGGTCGCCGCTTGTCCCGGCGAAACGGGCGACGAATCCCCTGAGTTCGCCCGCATGGCTTTTTCGTAGGCGGGATTCCAGCTCGACGTATTCCCGCGGTCCCATCCTGAGCTCCCGGATCCGGTCGTTTTTAGCTTCATTGTCGCGGCGCGATCTCAGGTCAAAAAGCACGGCGTAGGCAGGACGTCCGGCCGCGCCGGAGATCTCACGGGCCCAGGCCTCGAAGCGGTCCATCTCGCCCTTCGTGTCCGGCACGACAACGCCTTTGAGCACGAACGGGATGCCGTGACCGGAGAGAAGGCCGATGCCCCGCCGGGACGCCTCGTACGCGCCAGGGTTCCCGGTCACTTTTTCCGAGGTCTCGCTTGTCATTCCGTAGACGGAGACTTCCATTTTTTCGAGCGGCGGGACCTTCTTGAGGACCGCGGCGAGCCGCGGCGTGACGAGAGTGGCGTTGGTGAAGATCCTGACCCGGAGGCCCAGCTTCCGGGCGGCCATGTAGGTCTCCTCGAAATCCTCCCGGAGGAGGGGCTCCCCGCCCGTGAACCTGACGCTCAGGCAGCCGAGAGAAGCCGCCTCGGCGAGGATATTCTTGATCTCTGCCGTGGTCGATTCCCGGCGCTTGGCCTCGTCGTCCCCGTCCGGCAGGTTGATCGAACAGTGGACGCAGTCGTTGTTGCACCGCTCGGTGAGCTCGATGTCGAGCCTGGCGAGACGCGGGCGCCCGGCCTTCCAGAAGTCCGCCCGGCCGGACTCAACCTTTCTCGTGAAGGCCTTTGCCGCCGGGCTCATTTAAACATCTCCTCGAGGGCGTCGACGACCGTGCCGCTCTTGTCAAAATGCATATCGTAACAAGGGATCCCGGCCGCGATCTCCCCGGCCAGGGTGAGGACCCGGTTCCACCAGTCCGCCGTCACGAGGGGCCTGACGAACCGCGGCAGGAGGCTTTTGAGAACGGCCTTCGGGTCTTCGACCCGCTCGATGCGGTTCTCCCTGGCCTGCCGGAGGAAAAGGAGGGCCCGGAAGGGGGCCGAACCCGGGGAGACATCGGGGACTTCGCCGTGGCTCCAGGTCCCGTGGATGCGGAACCCTCCGGCGTTTCTCCTGACGATCATCCGGTCATCGCAGAGGATCTCGGCCCTTCCCTTGAGCATTTTGACGATGGTCGATTTCCCGGCCTCCGAAGGTCCGGCGAAGAGAAGGCCGCTGCCGTTCAGGCTGACACCCGCCGCGTGGACGAACGCGCCGCCGACGAACGGCAGGACCCGGGCCAGCAGGATCTGGTCGGAGGCGAGGATCGTCAAGGAATCGAGGCCGCCGCCGCGGAACAGCTCGGCCGAAGGGCTGAAGATCCCGGCCCGGGTATGGTCGTCGTTGAAAACGATGACCCTGTGGATCCTCTTGTCAGCCGGGTCGGGGTAAATGCCCAAGTAGATCCAGGAGCTGCCCTTCCGGAAGATCGCCCATGGCGGCTTGCGGTAGACCTCTTGTCCCAGATCCTCTCCGGCGAGGTCCGGGAGCGAGAAGTGGTGGCGGATCCTGATGATGCTCTCGCCCGGGCCCGAAGTTCTGAAGCGCTCGAGCTTCGGTTGGAAGGTCGAGTCCGTGATCGGCAAGTCCGCCTCGACCCGGATCCTCAGGCCGGCGATCCCGTAGGAGCGGCAATGCGTCCTCTCCCATTCATTCCTGAAGGCCCTCTCCTCCCGGGCGATCGCGCAAAGATAATCGATCCTGGCCGAGTGGTCGCGGTGCTCGAGGTAAGCGTAGACGGGACACCACCGGCAATCATCCCGGAGGTCGCAGGCCCCGCAATTTTCGAAATATTTTTTCCCCGGCTTGATCCTGTCGGCCAGCCCGGGGAGGCGGTCGTCCCAGGCCTCTCGGAAGCTCATCCGGCGGAGGTCGAGGCGCAGGGCCGGGTCCTTGGCGAAGCCGCAGAAGCTCATCCCGCCGTAGGGGTCAATATGGAATTCCCGGCGGCCGGCAAGGCACTCCGCGTAGAGCCCGCCGCCCGAGGCGGACGGGCACGACGAACGCTCTTCGTCGAGGCCGCCCGACGGGCCCTCCGGCCGGTCGATCCTGAGGACATCGGCGGGGGCCAGCCGCTCTTCCCGGATCCCTCTGTTCTTGCCGGAGTCGCCGTCGGCCGCGAGACAGAGCCAGCCCGCCCCGACCCGCCAGGACGGGCTCCAGGATCCGGCCAGCCGGGCCATGGCTTCGTACTCGTCGAGGTTGCTTTTCATCGGGACGATCTGGACGGTGAACCGGGCGTTCGCCTCGCGGAGAAGGTCGATGCCCCTTTTCAGGGCCTCGAAGGAACCGGGATTCCGGGTGACCCGGTCGTGGACCTCGGACGTGGCGCCATAGAGGGCGATAAGCTTCGTGCCCTGCTTCTTCATTAAGCGGGCGATCGCCGGCGTGATCAGGGCCCCGTTCGTGTTCAGGGTGTATGTGGCTGAATGCGTGGTGATGTAGTCGAAGATCTCGGCGAAATCCGGGCGGAGCATGGGCTCGCCGCCGGAAAGGGACCAGCCCCGGCAGCCCATCCGCCGGGCCGCATCGACGATCGTCCGGATCTCCTCGAACGTGAGCTCGCGCTTCCCCTCCGGCGAGCCTGGGGCAAGCCTGAGCCAACAGTGACGGCAGTCGTTGCCGCACCTGTAGGTCAGGTCGATGGCGCCGCTCAGAGGAAGGCGGGGCAGGCGCGGCCTCGGCTCCCGGCTCACGAATCGGCTCATGGCAATGCGCTTTTGTCCATCTCAGGAGACCTCATTTGCGGCGCAGAACCCTACGGTCTCCGGAACAGTCTCCGTCCTCTGGGCATTATGGGCGGAACGGCCGGACCGGTCTATGGTCAGAGCCGGGGATTCCGCAGGTGATTTTGGCTGGGCGGCCATCCCCCAGAGGGGTGAGGTCGGGGCCGGCTTTCTCATCCCTCTTCGCCGCCGCCAGGGCCTTTCCGGGAATCGAGAACGAAAGTCACCGGGCCGTCGTTCACGATGTGGACATCCATGACGGCCTGGAAAACGCCGGTCTCGACCGTGACCCCCATGGCCTCGACGGCGCCCACGAAGTGGTCGAATATCTCCGCAGCCCGGCGGGGCTCCTCGGCGCCGTCGAAGCTCGGCCGCCTGCCCTTGCGGACCGACCCGGCCAGCGTGAACTGGGAGACGGCCAGGACCTCGCCGCCGAGGTCGGCCAGCGACAGGTTCATCTTTCCATCGGCGTCCGGGAAGATGCGAAGTTCGACCGCTTTCCTGGCCAAGAGGCAGGCCTCGTCCTCCGTGTCGCCCTTTTCGACTCCCAGGAGGAGGCAGATCCCCTTCCCGATGCGGCCGACCGTATTCCCCTCGACCTCGACCCGGGCTTCCTTGACCCTCTGCAGCACGATTTTCATCCGGCCTCCTTTCGGGCACGGGGCCGCGCGGCGTGGAGAACAGTCCCGACGAGACTTTTCGCCTCCTTCGGGCTGATGAGCCAGAGGGACAGGATATAGAGGCCGATGCCCAGGGCGATGGCCGCGGCCAATCCCGCCGCCTGACGGGCGAAGGGCGCTGTCGCGACGTCGATAACGGGCCGGAAGAACAGGAGGGCCGCGGCCATCAGGGCTGAGGCGGCCAAGGCCTTGCCGGCCGTGGCGGCGACGGCCCGCCTGTCCATGGGCCCGATCTTTTTCTCGAGCCAAGCGAAGAGGGCGCCGAAGTTGACCACCTGCGACAACGACAGGGCAAGGGCCAGGCCGCCGACACGCAGGCGGCCCATCAGGGCGAACGACAAGCCGACGTTGACGGCCATGACGGCAACTCCCACGATGACGGGAGACCTCATGTCCTTGAGCGAGAAGAAGGCCGGGGCGAGCATTTTCACCCCGGAAACGAAGGGCAGGCCCAAGGCGAAGAACAGGAGGCAGGCCGCGCTCAGGGAGGTCGATTCGCTGTCGAACTTCCCCCGCTCGAAGAGGACCCTGATGATCGGCCGGCTGAGGACGACGAGCCCGGCCGCGGCAGGAAGCGTCACGAACGAGGTCAGTCTGAGGGAAAAACCCAGCGTCCGCTTCATCTCCGGCATGTCCAGGGCCGCGGCGTGTTCTGAAAAGACCGGCAGGAGGGCGGCGGCGAGGGCGATCGAGAAAAGCCCCATGGTCAGCTCCTCGATCCTCGACGAGTAGTAAAGCGCGGCCGTGCTTCCCCGCCCCAAACCGGACGCGATCATCCGGCTCAGGGCGAAGTTGACCTGGTAGACGCCCGCCCCGAGGACCCCCGGCACCATGAGGGCCGCGACGCGGCGGACCGCCGGATGCCTGAAGGACAGGCCGAAGGTGAAGCGCATCCCCTCCTTCCGGAGGAAGGGGACCTGGACGAGGAGCTGCAGGACGCCTCCGGCCAGAACGCCGAGGCAAAAGACGCGGGCCGGCGCTCTCGATCCGCGGGCCAGGCAGGCCGCGGCGGCGATGACGGCCAAATTGAACAGGATCGGCGTCGAGGCCGGGATGAAGAACCGGCGGAAGGAATTGAGGATGGCCGAGGCCAGGGCCGCCAGGCTGATGAAAAAGAGGTACGGGAACATGATCCGGGTCATGGCGATCGTCTGGGCCCACTTGCCTTCGGTCGCCTTGAACCCGTAGGCGATGACCTTGACGAGGCCCGGCGCGAAGACGATGCCCAGGATGGTCGCGAGACCCATGACCAGGGCGAGATCATAGAAAAAGACGTTGCCGAACTTCCAAAGCTCCTTCCGGTCGCCCTTTCCCTTGATCTCCGTGAAGGTCGGAACGAACGCCGCCGTCATGGCCCCTTCGCCCGTCAGGCGGCGGAAGAGATTAGGGATGGTAAAGGCGATGGTGAAGGCGTCGGCGCTGTGGCCCGTGCCCAGGAAATAGGCCTGGAGGAGGTCCCGGACGTAGCCCAGCAGCCTGCTGACGAGCGTCGGCAGGGCCACGGAGGCCGTGGACCGCAGGAGCCGGCTTCTCTGGTCGTCGCGTTCCATCAGGCAGGGCCGCCTCGCTCCAGTGGGGAGGCTGTTTGACTTTGAAACCAGGATATTCTATCATAGACGCCTTTCAAGGAGTCAAACCATGACCCATCACAAATCCGCCATCCGGCAAGAGCGGCGCAGCATCCGCAGGAAGGCGGTCAACGCCCGGAACACGTCCGCGCTCCGCACCGGCATCAAGAAAGTCCGCGAAGCGACCGAGAATAAAGACCAGGAAACGGCCCGGAAGCTCCTCCCCGGCGTCATTTCGACGATCGACCAGGCCGTCAAGAAAGGCACGATCCACAAGAACACGGGGAGCCGTTACAAATCCCGCCTCAGCCGTCAGGTCGTCGGGCTGGGCGTCAGCCCCGCGAAATAGCCTTCCTCCGGCCCCGCAGCAGACAATACTCCTTCAGGAAGACCTCGAGGGCCGTCTTCGCATCGGTCTCGGTCGTCTTGATCCTGATGTCCACCTTCTGGAGTTTCCTCAGGACGGAGGCGAGCTCTGTCCGTGACAGCCCCTCGACGGCCGAGAAGAACCCCTCATATTTCCTTTCGTAGAGGCCGGAATGGGCCTTCTGGATATAGGGAAAGAACTCTTGGAAAATCTCCTCCCTCGTCTTGCTCCTTTCGCGGAGCCAGGTCTGGGCCGCGAGGACGTTCCTGAAGAAAGTCGTCAGCCGCCCGACGATGAGCTCCGGCTTTTCGCCCTCCGAGAAGAGGTGGCCGAGGATCGTGACCCCCTGTTCGAAGTCCGCGTTCGTCAGAACATCGTCGATCTCGTAGGACTCGTAGCTCCTGAGCCAGGCCGTAGCCTGGTTGACGTCCTCCTCGCTGATCCCCCGCTTGTCGCCGACGAAGGTCGCCAGCTTTTCGAGCTCGTTCGAAAGCAGCCTGAGGTCGGAGCCGACGATCTCGTACAGGCGGGCCTTCGCTCCTTCGGTGAGCGACTTTCCGAGCGTCTGGGCCTTCCGGTCGGCCCAGTTCTTGACGCCCTGCGCATAGAGACGCTTAACCTCCTTGACCAGGACGGAAGACTTCGGCAGGGACGAAAAGAACCGGACAATGGAGTCGTTCTTCCTGACCTTCCCGGGCATGATGACGACGAGGGTGGTCCGGGCCGCCGGTTCGGCGAAGTAGGCGCGGATGATCTTCTGGTCAGCCTCGCTCAGGAACTTCGCCCCTTTCATCTCGTCGCCGCCCGCCTCCCCGCGCTGACCGCCGCCCCTGTCGGAGCCCGGACGCCGCTCAGGGATCGAGACGACGAGGACCCGCCAGGCATGGAAGAGGAAGGGCACGGTCCGGGCGGTGTCGATGACGTCCATCCATTTCGATTCGTCGAGGTAATACCTGTCCAGGCGGAAGTCCTCGTCCGAGGAGGCGGCCAGCATGTCCCGGAGCTGGCCGACGAACTGGTCGGCGAGAAAGGTCTCTTCGCCGTAGAGGAAATAACAGGCCAGAAGGCTGTCCTCGCTGATCTCGGCGTTGAGGAGGGCGCTGTGCACCTCAGAACCCTTCCAGGATGGTGGCGACGAGGCTGCGGGCGAACGCCTCGGCGATCTTGTCGATGGCTTCCGTCTGGACGGACTCGAAGTCCAGGCCCGGCGGGACCTGGTACTGCTCGACGTAAATGAAAGACGGGTTGGAGAAGAGGGGCTTCTCCCCGGTCCTTTCTCTCAGGACGATTTTCGTCTTCACCGTAATGGTGTAGCGGTCGGCCTGGGCCTGTCCCGTGAAGCCGACGGGGGTCGCCGAGAAGGAGACGACCTCGCCCTCGAGGACGGCATCCGCCTTCTCCGGGTTGGCCGTGATGGTCACCTTCCCCCGGGCGACCATCTCGTTGATCACGGCCCGGGTCAGCTTGATGTCCAGCTCGTAGCGGGTCGTCAGGTTCTTGAAGACCGGGATGCTCATGGTCTTGACGGACGGGGGCAGGAAGCTCCCGGTGCCGCGCAAGTGGTAGCCGCAGGCCGCGGCTGTCAGGGCGACGACCGCCAGAAGGATGACAAACGACAACCGATGATGATCCGCCATTAGCCTACGATGTTGACGAGCTTGTCCTTGACGCAGATGACTTTCCGCGGCGGCCGGCCGCCGAGGGCGGCCTGGACCTTCGGCAGGAGCAGGGCCCGCGCCTCCATTTCGGGCCCGGCCAGGCCGGGCTCGGCCTCGAACTTGTCCCTGAGTTTCCCGTTGACTTGGACGACGACCGTGACGAGCTCCTCGCGCGCAAGGTCCGCATCGAACTCGGGCCAGGGCGACCGCATCAGCAGGCCCTTGTGACCCGTTCTCTCCCAGAGCTCCTCGGCCATGTGTGGGGCGAACGGCGACAGGATGGCGACGAGCGTTTCGATCGCCAGGCGCAGGGCCGCTCGACCGCCGGGCGTCCCTCTCAGCCCGTCCTTCTCCTTCTTGACCAGGTTCAGGAACTCCATGATCGAGCTCACGGCCGTGTTCAGGTGGAACCGGATTTCGATGTCCTCGCCGACCTTCCGGATCGTCTGGTGCATTTTCTTGATGACGCGGCCTCCGGCCTCCCCGGCCTCCCGGGCCGTGGGATCCGCTCCCGCGACGGCCTCGAACAGGTCGAGGTTTTCATGGACGAGCGACCAGATCCTGGTCAGGAAACGGAAACAGCCCTCGAGCCCTTCCTCCGCCCAGGCGAACTCCTTTTCCGGGGGCGAAGCGAAGAGGATGAAGACCCTCAGCGCGTCCGCGCCGTATCGGGTCAGGATATCATCCGGGTCGACGATATTGCCCTTGGACTTGGACATGGCCGACCCGTCCTTGGTGACCATCCCCTGGGCCAGGTAATGAGGGAACGGCTCGTCGACCGCCGTGAGGCCGAAGTCCCTTAGGACTTTCGTGAAAAACCTCGAATAGATCAGGTGGAGGATGGCGTGCTCGACGCCGCCGATGTAGAGGTCCACCGGGAGCCAGAATTTCGCCGCGGCCGGGGCGAAGGGGAGGTTCCTTTCGCCCGGCGAGCAATAGCGGAAAAAATACCATGACGAATCGACGAACGTATCCATCGTGTCGGTCTCGCGGCGGGCCGGGAGGCCGCATTTCGGGCAGGTCGTCCGGACGAAGCTCTCGAGCCGTTCGAGCGGCGACCCCTCGGCGCCCGTGATCTCGACGTCGTAGGGGATCTCGACGGGGAGGTCCTCGTAGGGGACACCGACGGTCCCGCATTTTTCGCAGTAAATGATCGGGATCGGGGTCCCCCAATACCGCTGGCGCGAGATGCCCCAGTCGCGGAGGCGGTAGACGGTGCTCCGGCGGCCGAAGCCCTTTTCCTCGGCGTACGCTCCCATCTTCTCCATCGCCTCGGCGGACCGGAGGCCGGAGAACGGGCCGGAGTTGACGAGGACTCCATGATCCTCGAAGACCTCGGCCGGAGCAGCCCCGTGCGGCTTCGTCTCTTCCCCCGGCGGCGCAATGACCGTCCGGATGGGGATGCCGTAGCCCTTGGCGAACTCGAAATCCCTGGCGTCGTGGGCAGGAACGGCCATGATCGCGCCCGTCCCGTAGTCCATGAGGACGTAGTTGGCCAGCCAGATCGGGATGAGCTCACCCGTGAAGGGGTTCAGGGCCCTTTTCCCGGTATCCACGCCGTCCTTCCCGGTCTCGCCGATCTCCCGCTTCAGCCGCATCTCGACGACGGCCCGGGCGACCCAGGCCTTGAGCTTCTCCCCGCCCGGCCCGGCGATGAGGTCGGGGACGGCGGGATGTTCGGGCGAGACCACCAGAAAGGTCGCTCCGTAGATCGTATCCAGTCGGGTCGTGAAGACCTCGATCGTCGTCGGCGACCCTTCGAGTCCGAAATGGACGTGGGCCCCGGTGCTCCGGCCGATCCAGTTCTTCTGCATCTGGAGGACGTGCTCGGGCCATTTCCCGAGGGATTCGTGTCCCGCGAGGAGTTCGTCGGCATAGTCCGTGATCTTCAGGAACCATTGCTCCATCTTTTTCTGGGTGACGACCGTATCACAGCGCCAGCAGCCGCCGGCCACGACCTGCTCGTTGGCCAGGACGGTCCGGCATTGGGGGCACCAGTTGACCCAGCTTTCCTTGCGGAAGGCCAGGCCCCTCTCGAGCATCTTGAGGAAGATCCACTGATTCCAATGATAGTACTCAGGCTGGCAGGAATTGACTTCGCGGTCCCAGTCGTAGCTGAAGCCCATCCTCTTGAGCTGCGTCCGCATATGGTCGATATTGCCGAGGGTCCAGTCCCGGGGATGGATGCCGTGCTTGATGGCCGCGTTCTCGGCCGGCATGCCCAAGGCGTCCCAGCCGATGGGATGGAGAACGCTCTGCCCCTTCATCGTCTTGAACCGGGCGACGACGTCGCCGATTGAGTAGTTCCGGACGTGGCCCATGTGGATGCGACCGGACGGGTAGGGATACATCTCCAGGCAGTAGAACTTGGCCTTGGACGGGTCCTCGATCGCCCGGAAAGCTTTCTCGGCCTCCCAGCGGCGCTGCCACTTTTCCTCGATGGGCTGAAAGTCGTAGGTCTCCTTCATGGTTCGAGCTGTCCTCGGAACGTCGGGTTTCGGGCCTAACGCCGGCCCGAAAAGGCAAAATTCATCTTAGGTTCATCCCCTTGAAAAGTCAAGGAATGCGGATATACTAAGTCCGGCCATGGCGATCCTGGAAGTCAAGAACCTCTCCGCCGGATACGACGGCGGCTTCGTTATCAAGGATATCTCCCTGGCCCTCGAGCCTGGAGAGTTCGTCGCCGTCCTCGGCCGGAACGGTTCTGGGAAAAGCACCCTGATCCGGGCCATGATGGGCCTTCTCGGGAACGTCCGGGGCGAGGTCGTCCTGGACGGCGACGATCTTTTTCGCCTGGGCCGGCGCGAGATCGCCCGGAAGATCGCCTACGTCCCCCAGCTGGCCGAGCCCATCTTCGAGTTCACGGCCCGGGAGGTCGTCCTCATGGGGCGCTATGCCCGCCAGTCCCGGTTCGAGACGCTCTCCGCCGGGGACGCCAACGCCGTCGACGAGGCCGTGTGCCTGACGGAGACGGCTAGCCTGCTGGGGAAAAAAGTGGGCCACCTGAGCGGCGGCGAGCGGCAGCGGGTTTTTATCGCCCGCGCTTTGGCCCAGGACACGCCCATCCTTTTCCTTGACGAGCCCAGCCTCCACCTCGACATCAGCTACCAGGTCGAGATCTACGCCATTCTCAAAGGCCTTCAGAAGGACAAAGCGAAGACGATCTTGGCCGCCGAGCACAACATCAACCTCGCCGCGGCCCACGCCGAACGCCTGGTCCACCTGAAAGACGGGGGGATCGCGGCCCAGGGCGGGCCGGCCGAAACGATCACGGCGAACATGGTCAGGGCCATTTTCGAGGCGGAGGTCGATGTCAAGCCGAACAGCCGCTCCGGCCTCCCGGAGATCTCGCTTGTGACGGGGGGAAAGGGCCGGTGAGCGAGAGATCCCGCCGCGGGTCCGGCGCCTGGATTCCGGCTGCCTTGTCGATCTTCCTTCTCGTGGCCGTTCAATCCGCCGCCGGGAAGCCCCAGTCCGTCCGTGACGACCTCGGCCGCCCCTTCCCGCTGCCCGAGACGACCCCGGCCCGGATCGTCTCGATGGCCCCGAACATCACCGAGATCCTCTTCGCCCTCGGCCTGGGCCGGAACGTCGTGGGGGTCACCAGGTTCTGCGATTACCCGCCCGAGGCCGTATCCATCGCGAAAATAGGCGGGCTCGTCGACCCCAACATCGAGCGCATCCAGGCCCTCGCGCCGGACCTCGTCATCGCCTTCCGGGGAAACCCGCTCCGCATCGTCAACCGCCTGACCGCCCTCAAGCTGCCTGTCTTTGTCCTGGACATCGGGACCGGCCTCGACGCCCTCTACCCTCTCATCGCCAGGATCGGGCTGGTCACCCGGAGGGAAAGGGAAGCCAGGGGGCTCGCGGCCGGCCTCCGGGCCAAGCAGGATGCCGTCGAGACGGCCCTAAGCACGATCAGGGAGAAACCGCACGTTTTCGTCGTCCTCCGCGGCCAGGGGCTCTGGACCTGCGGCGGCGGGAGCTACGTCAACGACCTCATCGCCAGGGCCGGGGCGGTCAACATCGCGGCCGCGATGCCCAAGAAATGGGTCCTCTTCAGCCCGGAGCGGATCCTCCGGGACGATCCGGACGCCATTTTTATTCTTTCCAAGTCCGAAGAGGATTTCGCCAGAGCCCGAGAGTGGCTGAGCCGCGAGGTCCATCTCGATCGCGTCAAGGCGGTCGTCGGGCACCGGGTCTATATGATCGACGAGAATTCGGCCAGCCGCTTCGGCCCTCGGCTCGTGGACGTCCTGGACCGGATGGCCCGGGCCCTCCATCCCGAGCGCTTCGGAGGAAGGCCATGAGGGCGAAAACGGGACGCCGCCTCCTCCTGGCCGTCCTCATCCTGCTCGCCGTCGCCGGCTTTCTCCTGTCTCTCCTGACCGGTCCCGTCAAGACCTCCGCCGCCGACCTGTGGGACCTCCTCCGGGGCGGGGGGACGGGCGTCCAGGCCACGATCTTCATCGACCTCCGGCTCTCGCGGGCCCTCCTGGCCTTCCTGGTCGGGGCGAGCCTGGCCCTCTCCGGGGCCATCCTCCAGGGATATTTCCAGAACCCCATGGCCGACCCCTTCGTCGTCGGTGTTTCGTCCGGGGCATCGCTCGGCGCGGTCCTGGCCCTTTCGCTGGGTGTCAGCGTCGCTTTCCCCGGCTTCTCCGGGCAGGGACTGATGGCTTTCGCTTCAGGATTGGGGATCGTCTCCTTCGTCTACCTTCTCTCATTGAGGAAGGGCAGCTTCAAGATCGAAACCCTTCTTCTGACCGGGATCGCGGCCGGAGCGCTGGCCTCGTCCCTGACTTCGTTCCTTCTCTTTATGCGGTCGGATTCCTTCGATCAGGCCGTGTTCTGGCTCCTCGGCAGCTTCCAGCTGGCCGATTGGAAGCAGGTCGGGACCGTCGCTCCCTACTTTTTGATCTGCCTGGCCGCTTCTCTCTGGCTGGCCAAGGACATGAACCTCCTGGCCATGGGGGATGAAACGGCCAGGGCCCTGGGCTGTCCGGTCCGCCGGGTGCGGAAGGCCTTCCTCGTCCTGTCCTCGCTCCTGGCCGCGATCTCCGTTTCGGTCAGCGGGATCATCGGCTTCGTCGGCCTCGTCGTGCCCCATTGGATCAGGCTCCTCATCGGCCCCGACCACCGCCGGCTCTTCCCCTACGCTTCCCTAGCCGGCGGGACGTTCCTCCTCTACTCGGACCTGATCGCCCGGACGGTCCTCCCGTCGGAGCTTCCGATCGGCGTGATCACGGCGGCCGTCGGCGCTCCGTTCTTCCTCTATCTCCTCCACCAGAAGCGCTGATTTGTCATTGACATTTCCGCGGTTTTGGCTTATTTAATAGGTAAGATGCAACTTTCCCTGAGTCAGGTCCTTTTCCTTATTCTGACCATCGCAGCCGTGGTGGCGGTCGTTTTTTTGGTCCGGTTCCTGATCCAACTTCGCCGGACCGCCCGGGAGGGCGAGAAGACGCTCGCCAAGGCCCAGGAATTGATGGAGGGGTTCAAGGAGATCGAGGCCAAGATCAACGCGAGCCTGGACGATGTGGGGCAGGTCCTCCAGACATCGAAGAAGGCTGCCGCCGTCGTCTCCGAGATCGCCGGTTTCGTGACCGCCAAGGTCATCCGGCCGAGCGCCAAGTATTGGCCCTTCCTGTTCCCTCTGTTCCGTATCGGCTGGCAGCAGCTGAAAAAAAGAAAGGAGAAGAAGCATGGGGGATAACAAAGACAACCATTTCTGGGATTCCCTCCTGACATTCATGGCGGGAGCGGCCGCGGGCTTCATCGTCGGCATCCTGTTCGCCCCGGCGAGCGGCACGGAGACGCGGAAAAAGATCAAGGACCAGGCCGTCAAGACGGGCGCGGCCGCCAAGGACGGGTACGAGAAGGTCGCCAAGGAAGCGGAAAAAGGCATGAAAGTCGTCAAGGAAAAGACGACCGAGGGCCTCGAAGCCATAAAGGAATTCATCGAAAAAAAGAAGGAAGAGTACCTGAATAAGCCGGAGGGCTACTCCGGAGAGGGCGAAGAGGGCAAATAGGCGGCGCCCGGTCCCTCCTCTCTTTTCGAGCCCGTTTCGGGCGTGGATGCCTGTATTTTTCCGCCGGATCGCGCTAGAATGCTGTTTCCGACCGCCTCGAGAGGTTATGCGCCGATGAGAACCCGAACGACGACCGCTCCCCGCCGGCTCCGGACCCCGCTCCTCGCGCTCGGACTGCTGGCCGTCCTCCCCCTGATCTTGCCCGCCCTGGACAAAAAAACGGCCCAGCGGATCGATGAAGAGATCGAGAAAAACATCGGGGAGGTCATCAAGATCCGCCGTTTCATCCACATGAACCCCGAGCTCGGCAACCGGGAGTTCGAGACGTCGCGGCTCGTCAGCTCCAAGCTCGACACCCTCGGCCTCGAGGTCCGGACAGGAGTGGCCAAGACCGGCGTCGTGGCCCTCCTTCGCGGCGCGCAGCCCGGCGCGTCGATCGCCCTCCGGGCCGACATGGACGCCCTGCCCATCCAGGAGATGACCGGCCTCCCCTACAAATCGCTGAACCCGGGGGTCATGCACGCCTGCGGCCACGACGTCCACACCTCTATAGCCCTCGGTACGGCCATGGTCCTCAGTGCCCTGAAAGACAAGATCAAGGGCACCGTGTCGTTCATCTTCCAGCCCGCCGAGGAGGGCCCGCCACAGGACGAGGAAGGCGGCGCCGACCTCATGATCCGGGAGGGGGCCCTGGACAGCCCGCCGCTGAGCGCTATCGTCGGCTTCCATGTCTGGCCGGAGAGCCTCGGCCAGGTCTTCGTGGCTCCCGGTTTCATCACCGGGAGCTCCGACGGGTTCCGGATCACGGTCAATGGAAAGGCCGCCCACGGGGCCCGGCCCCATGAGGGAGTGGACGCGATCGTTATCGCCGCCGAGATCGTCCAGGCCCTCCAGACGGTCGTCAGCCGGGCCGTCGACCCCACCGACCCCGCCGTCCTGACCGTCGGCACGATCCAGGGCGGGGCCCGCCCCAACATCATCGCCGACCGGGTCACTCTCGAAGGGACGGTCCGGACCCTGAGCGAGGCCAACCGGAAAAAGATCCCGCCGCTCATGGAGGCGATCGTCAAGGACGTCACGGAAATGAACGGCGCGACCTACGAGTTTGAGTACAAACCCCAGCTGCCGTCCGTCTATAATAATCCGGAGCTGACCGCCACGATGGCCCCGATCCTGGCCAAGCTCCTGGGCAAGGATAACGTTCTCGAATGGAAGCCCCAGCTCATCGCCGAGGACTTTTCGTTCTTTGCCCGGAAGATCCCGGGGTTCTACTTCTTCCTGGGCGTCAAGAGCCCGGGCCAGCCGAGCGCGGCGCCGCTCCACAGCCCCAATTTCAGCCCGGACGAGCGGAGCATCCCCCTGGGCATCAAGATCCTGTCTCAACTCCTGCTCGAAGCCCTGGAGGAGCAGAGCTCCCTCGCGACGGGCGTCCCCAAAATTTAGGCCCGACCCCTTATCCTTTCCTCTTTCTGGCCGCGGCCCTGGCTAGCGGGATCGCGTCCGGTCCGGCCCTCCCCGTGCCTCCGGCCGCCGGACTTGGGGTCGTCCTGGGTTTCCTGGCGGCGGCCTGGACGTTTTACGGCCTCCGAAAAACCGGCCCGGCCTTCATCTTTGTCCTCCTGGCCCTGGCTTCGTCCGGGGCCGCCCTCTATTCGTTGTCGGACAGGGCCTACGAGGCCAACGCCCTTCACCGGTATGAATCCGCGGACTACCTGGACGTCTCCGGCTGGCTCCTCGGCTCCCCCGGCCGGGAGCCGGAGAGGGACATTCTCCTCATTCGCGTGGAGTCGATCCGGGACAAGGGCGAAGAGCGCGCCGTCCGGGGAAATCTTTCGCTCGCGGTCCCCTTCCAGCCCGGAAGGCGGGACCGGGTCAAGCTCCGCGCCGGGGACATGGTTTCGGCGTCCGTCCGCTTTTCTTCGGGCGGGGCGTTCAAGAACTTCGGAGGCTTCTCCTACGACCGCTACCTCAAGAGCCGGAACATCCACCGCCGCGCCTTCACCAAGTCGAGTCTCCTCGTGGCAAGAAGCGGCGGCGGGCGGGGGCAGCCGCTCCTGGCCCCGGTTTCACGGATCAGGTGCGCTCTCCAGGATAACCTCGAAGCCTCGTTCCCGGACGCCCACGGGACGGACATCTCGCCCGATGGGGCGGTCCTCGAAGCCCTCCTCCTCGGCGAGGACGGCCGGATGGACGCCGCGACCGTCCTTTCGCTCCAGCAGACGGGCCTTTATCACTTGTTCGCGATCTCCGGCGGCCACATCGCGATCATCACTCTCCTGCTCTTTTCCTTGTTCCGGCTTGTCCGGATACCGCAGCGGCCTTCCTATCTGGCCCTCATTCTCTTCCTTGTCTTTTACACGCTTCTCGTGGAGGGCAGCCCGTCGGTGCTCAGGGCAACGGTCATGACCCTGGCCTTCCTCGTCGGGCGTCTGCTCTGGAAAGACGTCCACGTCCTGAACACCATCTCGTTCAGCGCGTTCGCCCTCCTTCTTTCGAATCCCTTCAACATCTTCGACGCCGGCTTCGAGCTGACCTACGCCGCGACGCTGGCCATCATCCTCTTCGGGCCGCCGCTCGCCAGACGCCTCCCCCGCCTTCCGCTCAAGACAGGCGAGATGACGGCCCTCTCGCTCTCGGCGTCGCTCGGCGTCCTGCCGATCATCGCCGCCAGCTTCAACAGGGTCACCTTCGCCTCGCTCATCCTGAATTACGCGGCCATTCCCCTCGTGGGGCTCATCATGGGCATCGGTTATGCCTTTCTTCCCCTGTCGGCCGCGCTTTCCTGGACCGCGCCGCCCTTCGTTCTCCTGCTCCGGTTCCTGGTCGGGGTCTTCTCACGACTGTCCCGCCTGCTCGATGGAGTTCCCATCCTGTCCTACAGGGTCCCGACGCCCCATCCGTGGACCGTGCTCGGCTATTATCTCTGCCTGGGCCTTCTCCTCCTCCGTCCGAGGTTCAAGGGCCAGCGCCTGCTCAGCGCCGCCTGTTTCTCGCTTTTTGCCGCGGTCCTCGTGACCTATCCCTTTTCGCCATCCTCCAAGGAACTCATGGTCACGATGATCGACGTCGGTCAAGGGGATTCCATCCTGGTCGAGTTCCCCGGCCGGAAAAGGATGCTCATCGACGGCGGCGGGTTTATCGACAGCGCTTTTGACGTCGGGGACAAGGTCGTTTCCCCGGTCCTCTGGCGCAAGGGGATCAAGCGGATCGACGTCCTCGTCCTGACCCACCCCCATCCGGACCATCTCAATGGCCTCGTGTCCGTGGCCCGCAATTTCCGGGTCGGTGAGCTCTGGGAGGCAGTCCCTCCGGCGGAGGATGCCGTCTACACGGAATTCATGAGCGCTCTCCCGGCCTCCGTGCTTCGGCGGAGGGTGGGCCGTGGATTCCGCCGCGAGGTGGGGGATGCCCTCGTCGAGGTCCTCCATCCCGGCCGGGGCGGCGGTCCCGGTCCCCGGGCAGCGGGCAATGACAGCTCTCTTGTGCTCCGGCTCTCTTATGGGCGGACGGCCTTCCTCCTCTCCGGGGACATCGAGGCCGCCGCTGAGAGCGAGATCCTCGGAGCGGGGGGAGACATCCGGAGCACGGTCCTCAAATCCCCGCATCACGGGAGCGGGTCTTCGAGCTCCCTCCCCTTCCTGCAGAGGGTGCGTCCGGACGACGTCCTCATTTCCGTCGGCGAAGGCAACCGGTACGGTTTCCCGGCCCCCCCGGTCCTCGAGCGATACCGGAGCCTGGCCGTCACGGTCTACCGGACGGACCTCCACGGGGCCATCGAATGCTCGACGGACGGAACGAGGATCCGCTTCCGGACCGCCTCGGGGCTTTCCACCTGGCATTGACACGAACGACTAAATTGATGATAATAAAGTTACCGAAAAGGTCATGTCGAACAAAAAAGGCCTGGTATCTGTCGTTCTTTCCGTGCTGGTCGTGTCCTTTCTCTCGGCCCAGAGCGTGACCGACCTCTCCAAGAAGGAAAAGGCGCGACGGGCGGGAGTCAAGGGCAAGCCGGCCGCCGTGATCACCAACGCCGACCTGGCAAAGATGAAAAAGAAGCCGGCCGTGGAGGTCGCGGAGCCGGACAAGGCCAAAGCGGAGGCCGAAACCCAGGCCGCGGGCGAAACGGCCGCTCCGTCCGGTCGGGAAGCGGCGGCCCCGCCGCAGGCTGGCCAGGCCTCCCCCGAACAGAAGCCCGGACAGCAAACACCGCCAGCCGACCAGTCGGTCATGGCCGAGAAGGACTTCAGGGCCAGGCTCAGCGAGCTCGCGACGAAAGCCCAGCAGGCCCAGGAGATGATCGATCTCCTGACCTTGAAGATGAATTCGCTCTGGCAGGAGTTTTACAACCTGGGCGACGTCAAGTCCAGGGACTACACCCAGTTCCAGATCAGCGAGACGTATGACAAGCTGACCAAGGCCGAAGCCGATGCCGTCCGGGCCACCAAAGACCTGGACGATTTCCTGGCGACGGCGAAGCGAGAGGGCGTCCCGTCGATCTGGATCAAATGACGCCCCCCTGTCTTATCTGAAATAAAGCAGCGATATCCGGACGCCGAGCTCCCTCTGGTCGTTGGAACCGGGCGTCACCCTCGCCGGGACAAAGGTTTTGTCGACCCCGATCACAAGCTCGAAATCATCTTTATCGCCGAGCCATTCCTTCCTGACAGTGAAGTGCCGCTCGAACTCCCCGGTCCCCGGGGCGAACTCGTCCAACGGTTTGCCGTCGATACTGACGGTGACCTTCTGACCGGCGTCGGCGAGGCCGGCCCTGCCGCGAAGGACGAGCAGGGCGTCGCGCCCCGGGTTGTCGATGGCCACACGGGCCTCCTTCGACGTCCACCGCCACGACCGGCCGGGGTCTTGGGGGTCGGTCTCCTGGGCGTACCAGCCGCTCAAATAGACGAGGACCGGGGAATCCGCCGATGGGACGACCCGGACTGTCTTGCGGAAGAGGACGAGCCCGGGGTCTCCCGTCTTGTCCGATGCCGAGGCGAGCCCGACCGTGAGCCCGAGCTTCTCCGCCCCCCGGAATCCGGGGTCGAACTCGTCGATGAAGGCGGGGATATAGATCCGCCGGGTGAAGGTGTATTCCTTGTTCGGTTCCCACTTGGAGGTCGGGACCGGCGGCTCGTATTCGTCCCGGATGAGGAGCCGGCCGCGATAAACGAAACGGGAAATGATCCTGTCATCCTCGGTGATCGGCGCGAGCGATGAGTCCGTCCGGATACGATAGGTCACGTCCGTGAAAAGGTTGTCGGTCAGGACGCGGACGGAAAAGGCGACGGTGAGATCCATCCCCCGGACGCCGAACTGCTCCCGGCAAGGCCATGACAGGAGAGTGGCGATGGCGATGAGAATGGCCAGGGCCCGCAGCTTGGTCATGAGACGATGGACGGTCCTTTAAGCGAAGATCCTCATAAAGCGGTTATTATAAACATTTTCCCGGGGGGAGTAAAGCGGGCCGGGACGTTGGAGGGTTGAAAATCGCCCCGACATGCACTAAGATAAGCGCGGTCAAAGCCCATGAAAACCAAAATCAAACCCGAGATCCCGCCTTCCCCCGATCTTCAGCGCGCCGGCCGACGGGCGCCGGCCCAGCTCCGGCCCGTCAGGATCACCGTCGATTACCTCGATTTCGCCGACGGCTCGGCCTTCATCGAGATGGGCCGGACCCGCGTCCTGGCGACGGCCACCATTGACGACCGGGTCCCGCCGTTCCTCAAGGGCACGGGCTCCGGCTGGGTCACGGCCGAGTACGCCATGCTCCCACGCGCGACCGAGGAACGGACCCCGCGCGAGCGGCCCGGCGGCAGGATCTCCGGCCGGACCCAGGAGATCCAGAGGCTCATCGGCCGCTCGCTCCGGGCCGTGACGGATCTTCGGTCCCTGGGCGAGAAGCAGATCATCATCGACTGCGATGTCCTTCAGGCCGACGGCGGGACCCGGGCCGCCTCGATCACGGCCGGCTGCGTGGCCTTGGGCCTCGCCCTGAAGAAGATGCTCGACCGGGGCTTCATCGATCACATGCCTCTCCGTCACCTCGTCGCCGGGGTGAGCGTGGGGATCGTCGGGGGCCGGGCCCTCCTTGACCTCGATTACGAGGAGGATTTCCGGGCCCAGCTCGACATGAACGTCGTCGAGACCGACAGGGGCGAGCTCGTGGAGGTCCAGGCCGGCGCGGAAAAAAACCCCTTTTCCCGGAAAGAGCTTCTCGACCTCCTCAAGCTGGCCGACAGGGGCGTCGGGAAGCTCGTCCAGATCCAAAAAGAAGCCCTCAAGAAAAAGAGCATCCTCTTCATGGCCTACGGACACTAAAAGTCGGGGCTTGAACCCATGTCCGTTCGCCCCCCTGCAAAACTTGACATTCCGTCCCTAAATTAAATAATATCAAGACTTAGTAACCCCGGAAAGAAAGGCCTTCAGTCATTTACGGAGGACGTTTTTTCCTTCAACCCGCCCTCCCGGACCAGGGGCTGACTCCAAGGAGGTCGTCATGAACTTTGCGTCATGGCTCATCGCCGCAGGCGCCGTCGTTGTCTTTATCGCCCTCATCATTATCATCATGGCCGTCCAATACCGGAAGGTGGGCCCCAACGAGGCCCTCATCATCTCCGGCGGCCGGAAGCGGACGGTGACGGCGGCCGACGGCACGAGGAAAAAAGTCGGCTACCGTTACCGCCTGGGGGGCGGGACGTTCGTCTGGCCCGGCCTGGAAAAAGTGTTCGTCCTCCCCATGGACGTTCTTTCCATCCCCATCCGGACTCCGGAGGTCCTGACCCGCGGGGGTGTCCCTCTCATGGCAGAGGCGTCAGCCCAAGTGAAGGTCGACTCCTCCGAGGAGACCATCCACCTCGCCGCGGAGCAGTTCCTGGGGATCGGCCGGGACGGCATCCGGGACGTGGCCGTGAACGTCCTCGAGGGAAAGGTCCGCGAGGTCATCGGGACGATGACGGTCGAGGAGATCTACCGGGGCCGCCAGGATTTCTCGAACAGGGTCATCGCCGCCGTCCGGGAGGATTTCAGCCGGATGGGCCTCGTTATCCTGTCCTTCTCGCTCAAGGACATCAGCGACACCCAAGGGTACATCGACGCCCTGAGCAAGCCCCAGATCGCAGCCGCCAAGCGCGATGCGGCCATCGCCCAGGCCGAGACCGAGAAAGAATCCGTCATCAAGTCGTCCCAGGCGCGCAAGGAGGCCGAGGTCGCCCGCCTCCAGTCCGACGCCCAGATCGCCAAGGCCCAATGGGAGAACGAGGCCAAAAAGGCCGAATCCCAGGTATTCGTCAACTCCAAGAAGGCCCAGGCGGACTTCTCCTACGAGCTCGAGCGCCACCGCCTGAACCAGGAGATCAAGAAGGAAGAGGCCAAGGTCAAGCAGGTCGAGAAGGCAGAGGCCATCAAGACCGAAGAGCTCGAGATCGCCCGCAAGGGAAAGGAGCTCGAATCCACGGTCGTCAAGCCGGCCGACGCCCGCAAGTACCAGATCAAGGCGGAAGCCGAGGCCGAGGAGTTCCGGATCGCCGCCGAGGCCAAAGGCAGGGCCGAGGCCATGAAGCTCGAAGGGCTGGCCGAGGCCGAACGGATCAAGGCCAAGGGATTGTCCGAAGCCGAGACCATGCTGAAAAAGGCCCAGGCCTGGGAAAAGTACACCCAGGCGGCCGTCATCGACTCGTACATCAAGATCCTGCCCGAGCTGGCCAAGGCCGTGTCCGAGCCCCTCTCCAAGGTGGACAAAATCGTCGTCGTCGGCGGCGACAAGGAGCTCGGGACGACCAGGATCACGGCCCAGGTCGCCCAGGTCCTGGCCCAGATGCCCGAGGTCGTGAAGTCCCTGACCGGAGCCGACATCACCCAGTTCCTGAAGGCCAAGCTCTCCCCGGACGCCAGAAAAGACGAGAAGAAGTGACGGCCCGGCCGGGCGTCGAGGCAGGTGAACCATGATCTCGGAAAAAGTCCAGAAGATCGGCGCATCCCCGACCCTCAAGATCTCGGCCAAGGCCAAGGCCATGAAGGCCGAGGGGATCGACGTCATCGACCTGAGCGTGGGCGAGCCGGATTTCCCCACTCCGGAGAATGTCAAGGAAGCCGGGGTCAAGGCCATCCGGGCGAACTTCACCAAATACACGGAGAGCGACGGCATCCTTTCCTTGAGGAAGGCCATCGCCCAGCGGCTCAAGGAGGATGACGGCCTCGAATACAGTCCCAAGGAGATCATCGTCTCGGCGGGGGCCAAATCGTCCCTGTTCCACCTCGTCCAGACGCTGGTCAATGAGGGCGAGGAGGTCATCGTCCCGGCCCCCTTCTGGGTCACTTACCCCGAGTGCGTGAACCTGGCCAAGGGGAGGCCCGTGATCGTCCCGACCCGCGAGGAGGACGGCTTCCTCCTGACGCCGGACGAGCTCAAGGCGGCGATATCGCCGGCGACCAAGGCCCTCATCCTCAACAACCCCTCGAACCCGACCGGAGGCGCTTACGATAAGGACAAGCTCATGGCCCTGGCCGAGGTCGTCCGCGGCGAGGACATGTACGTCATCGCCGACGAGATCTACGGCAAGCTCGTCTACGACAATTTTAAATTCACGAGCTTCGCCTCGCTCGGCGAGGACATCAAGAAGAAAACCGTCATCATCAACGGCGTGTCCAAGGCTTATTCCATGACCGGCTGGCGGATCGGGTTCGCGGCCGGGCCGGCGGATATCATCGGCGGCATGTCCAAGATCCAGAGCCACACGACGTCCAACGCCTGTTCCATCGCCCAGAAGGCGAGCCTCGAAGCCTACCTCGGGCCCCAGCACGAGGTCCAGAAGATGGTCGCCGAGTTCCAGCGCCGTCGCAACTATTGCCTCATGCGGCTGGCCGCGGTGCCCGGCCTCTCCTGCTTCAAGCCCCAGGGCGCTTTCTACCTTTTCCCCAATGTCAGGTCGTTCTACGACAAGGAGTTCGGCGGCACCCGGATCCGGAATTCCTACGGCATGGCGTACTATTTGCTCAAAGAAGCCAAGGTGGCCATCGTGCCGGGCGATTCCTTCGGCGCGGACGACCACATCCGCCTGTCCTACGCCACGTCCATGGAGAACCTGGAAAAGAGCCTGGACCGGATCGTCGAGGCGCTGGCGAAGCTCAAGACGGCCAGGAAGGTCAAGCACGTGTCCCTCAACAATACCGTGACGAGGGTCAGGAAATCCGTGCCCGTCGAGGCCGGGACCGACCTCCGGATGCGGGATGCCCTCGTGGCCGAGATGGACGGGCATTTGGGCTATGAAGGCCGGTACGAGTGGAACGCCAACATCAACGGCGCCATCGTCCAGCTCCGGACCAACGTCGGCCACCTCAACGATTTCTGGACGGAGAACTGGCTCCCGGCCCAGCTCGAGGCCGACCTCGAGCCCCATGGGATCATCTACGCCGTCGACGGGATCGCCGGGCGGGAGCCCCGGGCGTTCTATAGCCCGGAGACAAAAACGGGGATCCTCGTCAACACGGACGGCTACGGGCCCCTGCGGAGCCTGGCCCTCGGGCTGGTCATGGACATCGCCGAACGGATGTCCGGCGCCGGGGGCGCGGGAGCCGTGCGCGGCATGTCGGCGGCGACGCCGGGCGGCGACGGGCTTATCCTGGCCGGCCCGCCGGGGACGAAGAAAACAGAGCTCTTCTTCGAGCTCCTCGGGGACGCCCGGTTCAGGCTCCAGGCGAACGACATCGTCTTCGTTCGTCTGGCGGGCGGCCGGGCGGTCGCGGATTCGGTCGAGCGGAAACTCTATCTGCCGGCGGACACGGTCGAGCTCAACGGCCGGCTCGCGCCCCTTTTCGACAGGAGCAAGTGCGAGAACGTCGTCACTCGCAAGGAAGACTGCACGGATCTCGAGTGTCAGCGCGGCGAGGATTGCCGCCTCGACCGGGGTTCGCCGTACTGCTACAAGGCCTCCAAGGAAGCCCACGTCATGCTCGACCCGAACTGGATCGGCGGGCCCGAGGCCTTCGCCAAGCGGACGAACCTGAAGTGGATCTTCCTCCTCCGGAATGACGAGACGTCTCCGGCGGTCGTCGAGCTCCCGGAGGGCGAGGCCCTGCGGACCCTGGAAACCGGAGAGGCGGCCGGGGCGAAAAAGGCCCTGACGGCGGCAAAGAGTCAGCCGTTTTTCAACCCGCACCTCCTCATCGGAGGCAGGACGGAGTCGGCCGCGGCGGGGTCCGGCGCCGGGCCACTCGACGCCCAGAGGGCCTTTTTCAGCCGCCTGCTGGACGTCGCGAGATGTTACCTCTTCAACAGCGGCGTCGCGGGAGCGGACAAGATCAAGGACATCGTCGGCATATAAAGGGGAGGATGAACGGGGTCCTGGTCATCCCGGGGGTTGATTTCTAAGATACGAACGTCCCCCGATTCGTCGAGTTGTTCAGCGGCGAGGACCAGTATCGGGCGTGCTACCCGATACAGCTCTATTTCGGCAACCATTTTCTGGCCTGGAAGGCCCCGAGTTCTGCCCTGCCCTATTTCCGGAGGAGCCTGGAGCTGGCCCGGACTCCCGCAGAAACACGGGTGGCTCAGGAAAAGACCGATATCTGCCGACGTTAGCCGAGCCGCTTCTCGATCTCTTCCGCAAGCAGGTGGAGCAGGACCAGGTGGGCCTCCTGGACGCGCGGCGTCGAGGCGGAAGGGACATCGAGAAGGAAATCGACCAGGCCGGGAGCCGGCCCGGCGGCGATCAGGCCCCCCCCCTTCCCCGTCAGAGCGACAGTCACCATCCCTTTCGCCCGGGCCGCCCTGAGCCCCTCCCGGACGTTCTCCGACTTCCCGCTGGTGCTCAGCCCGATGGCGACGTCGCCCCGGGCCCCGAAGGCCTCAATCTGGCGGCTGAAGATCCGCTCGAACGCCGCGTCATTGGCGATGGCCGTGAGGGAGGACGTGTCCGCCGTCAGGGCGATCGCGGGGATGGCGCGCCGCTCCTTCATGAAGCGGTTCACAAGCTCGGCGGCGAAGTGTTGGGCCTCGGCCGCGCTCCCGCCGTTCCCGAAGAGGTAAATCTTATGGCCTTTTTCCAGGGACCCGGCCACGGCGTCGGTCATCTCCGCCCAAATGGTGCCGCGGGTCCGGAAGAATCCGTCCAGGACCCGGGCGATTTCCTGAATGGCGCTCTTATGGTCCATGATCACTCTCCCCTTTCATTCCCGGAGGGACCGACCTTCGCCCTCATCATCGCCGGGGCTCCGCGGATGACGCCACGCCCTCAGGCACGGCTTGACGCGATCGCCCCGCGGACTCTCTCTATGAGCTCCCCGATGGTATCGGCCGCGAACCCCATCACGGAGATCGGGTCATGAAAGTCGACCCGGACGTCCCCTCGCCGCGCGTGCCACTGCCCCTTGGGCATAAGATCGAATGTCCCCTTGATCGTCACGGGGACGATGGGCGCCGCGCCCTCCAAGGCGAGGAAGAATCCGCCCCGTCGGAAAGCCTGGATCCGGCCGTCGCGGGATCTTGTCCCTTCGGGGAAAACGAGGAACGAATATCCTTTCTCGCGCATGAGCTCCGCGGCCCGGTGGATGCTTTTCTGACCGCCCTTGGCCCCCTTCCGGTCAACGGCGACGAACCCGATGTGGCGCATCCCGATCCCGAGGATGGGGATCCGGAACAGGGACTTTTTCAGGATGATCCGGACCGGCCGGGGGATGGCGGCGGCCAGGAGAGGACCGTCGAGAAAGCTCTGGTGGTTGGACATGAAAACGTAGGGCGTCGCCGGGTCGAGGCGCTCGAGGCCCGAGACTTGGACTCTGATGCCGAGAAAACGGCAGCCAGACCGGACCGCCCAGGTGCCGAAGCGGATCAGCGAATCCTTCGTCCCCGTCAGCATGCAGAGAAGGAGGTAGGGCGTGATGAGGATGAGGAGCATGGAGTAGAAGGCGCCGAGAACGAACGTGCGCATGGCAGCGCAGATTATAGCACACCCTAAATATCAATGACCCTTTAGCGAGAGCTTGAGGTCTTGGATCTGGGCCTCCGACATGCCCTTCATATCAACATGAACCTCCCGCCCCGATATCCGTAAACTTATCTTCGGGTTCTCAACGCCCGCCCGGCAGGCCATCACGATCTGGGTATTCATCGCCGGATTGGACGTTACCCAATAGTCGAGCGTGCTTCGGCGGCCGACCTCTTCTAAGCGGGGATCTTGAGGCCCTTTCATCCACGCGGGCATCAGGACCAATGCGTCGAGCGGCCCGGCCCGATCCTGAAACAGGCGAGGGGCGTTGAGTCCCATCAAGTCGACGGTGAAACGCCGCCCGAAATATTTGACCGCCCCCGCGTCAATCGTCCCGATCCGGGCGCCACCCGCAAAAGCAGCATCGATGTCCCGGCCGAGCGCCACCTGAACCTCATTGATATTTCGGCAATCATTGGCGAACTTCGCGCTCCAACCGATATTCCCGAGAATTAAAAAGAAGGCCATCGCAAAAACAGAAATCCCGACAAGGCCGCTGGCCAGGACTTTTCCACGGAAGCCGTGGATTTGGTTCCACAAGAACATGACGACGGCCCAGACTCCGGCCATAAGAGGGACCCAGAAAAGAGGGATGGCCGGCAACAAGTACCGGATCCAATAGAACGCCCGCGGATCCGAGGGCGGACTGATCATGGCCTGTCCCAGGGTGTAGAGGACCGCCGAGAAGAAGATAACGCAGAACCATCGTCTTTCCGGTTTTCTAAAGAAAGCCAGCCCGATCAGCCCAAGCCAGGCCATCCCGCCGGCAAGAGGGGCATCCGCCGTGATCATCTTGAAAGCGCTCCGAACCCTTTCCAGAAGGGGAAAATGGGCAAAGAGCCCTGATTTGAGATAAAACGTGGCCGGAAAAGGGCGGGCGTCGACGATGAGGTCCCAGCCGATAAACAAGGAGGCGGCCACAACCACCGGTCCCACGAACTGCATGAGGTCCTTCCAGCTCGTTTTTTTTTTAAGAATCTGGAGGACCATCTCTCCCGTGAGCACGGCACTCACAAGCCCGAATTCGGGCCTCGCCAACCCGGCAAGCCCCAGCAGGATGCCGGTGATCAAATACCTCTTCTCGATATATTGCGCAAAACCCAGGAGGCAGAGGGAATATCCTAGGGCTATTTCCATCCCGCTGAGCGAGGCCACGATCAGGGCCGGAGAGAGCCCGATGATCAAGCCCCCGATGGTCGAGACGACATCGGGCAGGCGGAATTTTTTCAATATCCGGAAACATGTCCAGGCCGCCAGGCTGTGCAGGGCCATTCCCGTCATCTTGGCGACAAGCACGATAAGGCTCGTCTTTTTGAAAACAAGGTGGATCAGCCCCAGCAGATATGCCCAGAGCGGCGATGTGGAACCCGTCGCCGGGATCCCTTCATTATAAGCCAGATAGCCGGAGGTGGAGATGGAACGGCCATAGACCATATGGATCCAAGCGTCGTCAAGCGGGAACCCGTTCAGGCCATGTGGACCGCTGGTCGTAAGGACCAGGGCCGCAAGGGCTAAGGTCAGCACGATGACAAGCGACCCATTCTTCATGAACCTCTTCCCCATTTCAGCTTGCCAGAAGGCGTTCGAGCCATTGCCACAGGGCGCATAGAATCGCGCGGGTTGTATCCGGAGCGGGGGCGCCTCCGTCTGTCCTCCGGCGTCGTTCCTGCCCCAGTATAATGAAAGGCCGCCGGAAAAATCAAAGGTTGAGAAAAACGCGGATTTCTGATAGAAATTCCCTCAGTGCTGTCGGATCGAACAACGCCCGCTCCGGACAAGAAAAAGGACCTGCTTTTCTTTTCCCTTTTTCTCCTCCTGTTCTTGATCACATTCCGGGAATTTTTTTTCACCGGCCGCGTTTTTTTCGAGCGGGACACGTCCGTCGTCGAGGTTCCGGCCCGCCGGCTGACCGCAAGCCTGCTTAGGGAGGGGAACTTTGCCCTTTGGACGGACGCCTATGGAAACGGTCAGCCTTTCCTGGCCAATCCAAAAAGCGCCGTTCTGTACCCGGCGACACTTCTTTATCTCATTCTCCCCCTTTTCACAGCGTTCAAGCTCTACTATTTAATTCATGCCCTCCTCGGATGGATCGGGCTTTACTATCTCTGCAGATCCTATGGCGTTTCAGAAAAGGCCGCTTTTCTGGGCGCGAGCCTGTTTTCCTTCAGCGGTATGTATCTGTCCTCGTTCGAATTTTACAACCATATCGCGGCCTTGGCCTGGATGCCGTGGATCCTTCTCATCCTCAACCGGGACCCGAGGCCCGGGCGCTTGCGGGTCGTTGCTCTTTCCCTTCTCTGGGCCCTGTTGATCCTGGCCGGCTCCCCGGAGGTCATCGTCCTCGCCGCGCTTCTCGCGGCGGCCCAGGCTTTCCTGAAGCCGAAGGATTGGAAGAAGCGGCTCGCGGCGGCCGCTCTTCCCTTCGGGTTGGCCTGTCTCCTCACGGCCGCCCAGCTCGCCCCGGCGTTCACGATGATGGCCCAAACCGAAAGAAAGGCCCAGTCCGTGATCTGGCCGCTCGAGCTCCTCCAGCTGCCCAACCTGGCCCTGCCGGATGTCCTCGGGAACGACCGGGAGCCCGGACACCACGATTTCTGGGGCTGGCACCTTTTCGACAGGCATTTCCCCCTCTATTACAGCCTCTACATGGGCTTAGGCGCCCTCCTTCTGTTCCTTTTCGGCGCGAGGAGGCCCTGGGACCGGAGGCGGAAGGTCCTTCTCAGCGCCGGCGGCATCTTCTTCCTTCTGGCCTGCGGGCGCTATTCGCCCTTTTTCTTTCTCTACCGGATCACACCGTTCGTGTCATCCATCAGGTATCCCGTCAAGTTTTTCCTCGGCTCCGTTTTCTGTCTATCCGTCCTGGCCGCCCTCGGGCTTGACGACGCGACGGCCGGCCGGGCCCCGGGAAGGAGGTCCGTCCGCTTCCTGGCCGCCGCCTCCGGACTGGCTCTCGCCCTTTTCCTTGCGTTCAAGGGGCGCGCCCTCTCCTTCATCAACGCCCTCCTCCTCATCGACAAGGACTCCTCCTTGCGTGAGTTGGGACGGTCCATCGCGACGGGGCTCGTTTTCCTGGCCGTCTATGCCCTCATCTTTCTTTTCCTCTCCAAGGCCAGGGCCCGGGGACCGGCCCTTGGCTGGGCGCTCATCGCCCTGGCCGTCCTCGACCCCGCCAGCCACAACCACGGGATCAACCCGACAGTCCCGGCCTCCTTTTTCGACAGGCCGCCGCTCATGGACGACCTGAAGCCTCCCATGACCGTGTACAGAGGCGAGGACTTCTTCCTCGACCGCCGGGAAAAAAGCGCCAGCAACATCAGCTTCCTCACCTACTATCGCGGGACCCTCTACCCCCCCAGCGCCATGGGCGATGGCGTCAAGTATGTGTTCGAACCCGACTTCTATGGAGCGTATCCCACGCGCTATTCCGATCTGGTCCGGCAGGTCAAGCGTCTCCCCCCCCAAAAACAGCTGAAGGTCCTTCAATACCTTGGCTGCAACTATTTTATCAGCGATAGCCCGATATTTTCCCAGGAAACGGCCCGGCGTCTCGTCGTCGAAGGTTTTCCTTTTTATATCGAGAGCATCACCGGCAGGCCGGCGGCGCCTTATATCGTCTACTCGGCCCGACGCGCAGCGACAATGGAGGAGAGGTTGAACATATTCATGGGCAACGGGTTCGACCCGTACCACGAGGCTGTCACGGAGAAGGCCATCGTGCTGTCGGGAACGGACGGGGCGCCAACTGACCGCGAGGCCAAGCCCTCTGAGATCTCGGTCAGGAGAGAAATCCAGGGGCGGGGCTGGTATGCCGCGAACTTGCCCCGTCAGGGGATCGCCGTCTTCCCCGGCAACTATGCCCGCGGCTGGCGGGCCTGGGTCGACGGCAGGAAAGCAGACGTCTTCGAGGCCAACCTCTTCTCCAAGGGCGTCGTGGTGCCCGCCGGAGAGCACGAGGTCGTTTTGCGTTATCTTCCCGGAAGTTTCATCTGGGGGGCCGCGGTTAGCCTGGCAACGATGATATTTTTGCTGGCCGGCGCGCTGATCGCGGGTTTCCGTCTCAGAAAAAGGGCCCGCCCCGCATCCTCTTGAAGTCCTCCAGGCAATCGAATTGTGTCGCGAATCTCTTGGGGTTTTCCCCCCGGAAAACGACGTCTTCCGGCCTGAGCCCGGGAAGGAACCGACCGGCCTGGCCGAGATACGGGATCTTTCGCGGGTCGAACCCCATGATGCGAGCGGCCGTCGCGTCGGCAGCCAGGGAGAACGGACTGAGGATCAGAGAACCGACCGGCCTGGCCTTCCCCATGATCGGGCCATCCCCCTCCATCCCGATGACGCCGTCGATGACGTTGTAGTGGACCTTGACGGTTCTGGCCAGGTCCAGGATAGACTGCTCGATCCCCCTGAAGTGGAGCAAGTTCTTTGGCCAGCCATAGTAGATCCCCGGCAGGACGCCGAAAAGGTTCTTCAGGCAGAGCGTGACCCCCGCCCAGTGATGCGTTTTCATCTTGGGCAGGCTGATCAAGACGTCGGCGTCGGACACCGGCCGGGCCAAATAGAACGCCGGAAGACCGGTCAGGACGCCTCTGTTCGGGGTCGCGACGGCGTCGCCGTGGTTGAGGTCCATGCATCTCACCCTCTTGTCCAGGATGGAGCTCAGCTTCGGGTTGAGGACCGAGAACCAGGGGTCCCGCCGGTGCCCGGAGGCTTCGCCGACGACGACTTCCGCCGCGCCCAGGCGCAGGCAGGCGTGGGCGACATGGGCGATGACGGCGGGATGGGTGTTGATCGGTCTCTCCGGATGCGTTTCCACGAAGTTCGGCTTGAGCAGGACCTTCTTTCCTCTAAGGACAAGCCCATCGCCGGTCATGACGGCGGCGATCTCCTTTTCGAGATCCCGGCCGTAGTCGGGCATGGGGAGCATGGTCACAGGGCATGGGGCCGGGGTCAGTTGGCCGCCGCGGGCGAGGCTCCCGAATGCCGTGGCATTTGCCAGGACGGCCGCTCCCTTCAAGAACTCGCGTCTTTTCATGCGACGAAGACCTTCCGGCCGGACAGGGCTATCAGTCCAACGGCGAGATGGGCTGCGTTGAGCGTGTCCTCAGGCAGGGAACTCAAGAGGCTGAAAAGCCTCATCTTCAGCCGGGCGACATCCCTCCCGTAGGTTTCGAGTCCCATGGCCGCCCAGGCGAGCCCGCACGGAGAGTCGATCTTTTCCTGGTTTTTATCGAGAAGATCCAGGCTGGCCCGGACCTTGTCGACGTCGACTTGGCCATGGAGAGCGATGAGGGCAAGGCCGGTCGTGTCCCAAAAGGGAAGGAGTTCTCGATCGTTCAGGCCCGGGTTTCCGTAATTCCAGCCGCCGGACAGGATCTCCCGGTCGAGGAGAAAGGCCCTGCCCTCCGTGGCCCTGGGATGCCCGCCGAGACCGCAAACGTTGAGGGCGACAAGCGACCAGGCCGTCGGTTCCACCCAGCCGAACGTGCCTGGCACCCACGGCCAGCCGGTCAGCAAGTTGTTTTGCCTGACCCTGGGGTCATTTGGGATCGTCACGGACTTCAGAGAAACGACGAAGCCGAGGGCGCGGTCGCGGGCGTCCTTCAGACCGAATTTATGAAAGACGACGGCCGCGAGGGCCGTCAGCCATAGCCCCTGATCGCGATGGACAGGATTGATGGCGATGGAGCCGTCAGAGTTCTGGAGCTTCGTCGCCCAGGTGAGCAAAGGGTTCGATATTTCAGCAGGAGCACTGGAGACCGAGAGCGCGAGAAGCGCCTGGAGCGCCGGCTCCGCGGAAGGCCCGCCGCCTTTATAGTAAGGGACGCCGCCTCCGGCGAGGGAAAGGGAACTCAGCCGTTTGATGAGAGCGGCATTTTCAGGCGCGGCTGTCATTCGTTTCCTATTATACACGTGATTCCCGGGGCACGATACGAAATCGAGAATTTTCGTTCATGTCCGGGATCCGGGAGGAGGTAAAAAAAGGGGGCGGCGTTGCCGCCGCCCCGTGAAGAAGCGTCAGGATCAGGTCCTGCGATCAGGTGCCGGTGCTCGTCGCGACGAGGGACGTCCGGGGCCCGACAATCCAGTTGCCGTTCCAAGCAACCAGGTCGTTGTCGAAATCGGACATCTTGCTCACGTTGTAGAACCCGGCTTCAGGAGCGCCCGTGGTATAGTCGCTCACAGAGATGGGGCCAGTTTTCTTGTCCCTTCCATAGGAAGAAACTACGAAATCGTCTGTCCCGACATCAGTCGTGTCAGAGATGACTCCTGCAACATTGCCTTGCCCGGTAAACACGTTGTACGGCGTGTTCCACGGATCATTGATGGGGCAGATCTTCAGGTAGAAGGTCGCCACCGCCGTGGGGAATGCATCCGTGGATCCCGTCAGGGCTCCGTTCTGGGACACGTTGGTCCAGTCGCCGTGGTCCGTGATGTAGTCGGCCGCGGCCGTGGACATGGACATGATTTCCTTCATGCACGATTTCTGCTTGGCCTTCTGGATGGCTTCCAGGGCGTTCGGAATGAGCAGAGCGGCCAGGATGCCGATGATCGCGACGACGATCAGCAGCTCGATGAGGGTGAATCCTCTCATCTTCTTGAGCATTTTAAAACCTCCTTTTCCTTGCTGTTTTTCTCAGTCAAGGTTTGTTAAGCTCAATTGACGCTCTATACTAGAGCAATAAGCGTGCCAAGTCGACATATATTTACAAGATATTGATATATATAAAGATACGATTAATACGCCCTTTCTACTTCTGGACAAAATTAGCCGATTATTGTCTTTATATGACATTTTTTGCCATTTAGCTATTGACCTTTTCCTCAAGTAGCGCCTTTTTGTCATTCTTCCTGACCTTGTTCAGGTTGTACTTCCCGATCAGGTAGCGCATCGTCCGGTAGCTGATGCCGAGAAGCGGGGCGGCCTTTTGGATGCTCCCGGCCGTGGCCAGGAGGGCCTGGCCGACGTAGTTCTTGGCTACGTCGTCGAGGTACACCGTCAGGTTGAAGCCCGGCTCGAAGAAATAATTCGTATCGGGCTTGCCTTTCTGCGGGGAGACGATCTCCTTGGGCAGGCAGCCCACCGTCACGGTCTCCCTGTCCTCGATAGCCACGATGCGCTCGATGACGTTCTCAAGCTCGCGGATGTTCCCCGGCCAAGCGTAGGCCTCGAGCAGCCCGACGACCTCGGGGGTGAACCTCTTGGTTTTCTTCCCCAGCCGGTCGCAGTGCTTCTGCAGAAAATGGGTCACGAGAAGGGGGATGTCCTCGGTCCGCTTCCGGAGGGGCGGCATGTCGAAGGAGATGACGTTCAGCCGGTAGAACAGCTCCTCCCGGAACTTCCCCTCCTGGATCCTTTTCTTGAGGTCCCGGTTGGTGGCGGCGATGATCCGGACATCGACCGGGATCTCTTCCGTGCCCCCGACCCTGCGGACCTGCCGCTCCTGGATGGCCCGGAGGAGCTTGACCTGGGTCCAAGGCGACATCTCGCCCACCTCGTCGAGGAAGAGTGTCCCCCGCTGGGCGACCTCGAACATCCCCTTCTTGTCGGCCACCGCCCCGGTGAAGGAGCCCTTGGTGTGGCCGAAGAGCTCGCTCTCGAGGAGGTTCTCCGGCAGGGCGGCGCAGTTGATGGAAACGAACTGGTGGTCGTGGCGGCCGCTCTGGAAGTGGATGGCCCGGGCGGCCATCTCCTTGCCCGTCCCGCTCTCCCCAGTGACAAGGACGGTCGAGTCCGTGGAGGCCACCTTTTCGATCAGGATGTAGATCTCCTGCATGGACCGGCTTTTGCCGATCATGTTCTCGAAGCTGTAGCGCTCCTTGAGGTCCCGCTTGAGGAGGATGTTCTCCTGCCTGAGCTGGCGCTCGGCCAGCCCCCGGCCGACGATGATCTTCAGCTCCTCGACGTCGAACGGCTTGACGACGTAGTCCAGCGCGCCGGCCTTGAGGGCCTCGACGGCCTGGTTGATGCTGCCGTAGGCCGTGATCATGACGACCGGGACGTCCGGGTGATTCTCCCGGACGAGCTTGAGGACTTCCATGCCGTCGGTCTCGGGCATCTTGATGTCCGTCACGACCAGGTCGATGTCGTCCTTGTCGAGGACCTCGAAGCCTTTGGCGGCCGAAAGAGCGGTCCTGACACCGTAGCCCTCTTTCTTGAAAACGACCGAGAGGAGGTCGAGGAGGCTCTTTTCGTCGTCGATGATCAGGACATTTTCCATCGTCGTTGCCTTAATTCTCCGGAGTTTGGCGGACCGGGAGCGTGATGACCACCTCGGTCCCGTGGTCGAGCTCGGACCGGATGTCGATCCGGCCGTCGTAGTCGTCCACGATCCGGCGGACAACGGCCAGCCCCAGGCCGCGGCCACCCTCGAACCCCGAGTGGAAGGGTTCGAAAAGATGCTCCTTTTCCTCCGGGGACATGCCCTTGCCCGTGTCGGAGAACCGGAGCTCGACCTCGCTCTTTCGCGGCCCCAGGAAATCGATGTTCAAGGTGCCACCGCCCGGCATGGCCCGGATCGCGTTCTTGATGATGTTCCAGAAGACCTGCTTGAACTGGCCCGGGCTCCCATAGTAATGGAGCCCCGAGGACAGGAAGTTTCCCTGGACCCGGACGCGTCCGTTGAGCTCGCCGCCGGCCCTGAGGATCTTGAGCGTCTCGTCAAGAAGCTCGGGGAGGCTGATCACGGAAAAGACATGCTTGGTCGGCAGGGCGAAATCCAGGAACTGGTCGAGGTTGTGGGAGACCCGCTCGGATTCCTTGAGGACGATCTCCATGAGCTCCCGCTGCTCCGCGTTGAGGGCGAGCTCCTTTTTCAGGACCTGGACGGACCCCGAGATGGCGGCCAGGGGATTGCGGATTTCGTGGGCAAGGCTGGCCGAGACACGCCCGGCCTCGGACAGCCGCTCCCGGACGAGGAGCTCCCGTTCGGCCTCTCGGAGGGCCAGCCGCGTCTTCCTGAGCCTCCCGGCCAGAGAATTCGTCAGGAAGGCGATGAGGAAAAAGGCGCTCCAGGGGACGAAGATCAGATAGAGGACGGAGCCGAGCGTCATCCCGGCCGTCGCGTCAGCGCCCGTCCTCGGGATGACGCCCAGGTAGATCCCATCCACCAGGCCGCCGAAGAGGATGGCGGCCAGGCTCGACGTCAGGTAGGAGGCCCGGTTGGAAAGGACGAGCGCGGCCGCCATGATTGGGAAGACGTAGAGGAAATAGGCCGAGCTCGAGATCCCGCCCGTGGCGTAGACGAGGGCCGTGATCAGGACGAGGTCCATGATGACCTGGACATACGCCTGGACGGCCGGGTATCGTCCCCAGTAATAAAAGAGGACGTAGACGGCCGACAGGACGTAGGCCGCCAAGATGATCTCGATGAAGGGGATGAACGAGAAGCTGAAAGAGGCCGAATACTCGATGGCGAGGGCGAGGAGGAGAAGAAGGGTCACGATGATCCCCCTGAAGATGATCATCAGGAGGATGCTCTTGCGGTCGTTCTTGTCCTTCATGTCATCGTCCTCGTGCTCGTCGTGATATTCCCTTTCCCTTCGCGTGCCCGTCCCTGGGTCCCGGGCGCTCGCCGAGCGCCCGGCCGGACGCCGGTCCGCCCTAATTTCAGTCCCTTTAGAACTTCGAGATCAGGCTGAAGATCGGCAGGTACATGGAAACGACCAGGCTGCCGACGATCCCGCCGACGAAGATGAGCATGATCGGCTCCATGACCGAAAGAAGGGTCGCGACGCTCGCCTCGACCTCTTCATCGTAGAAGCTCGCGAGCTTGCTCAACATTTCGTCAAGCGTCCCCGTCGCTTCGCCGACGTTGATCATCTGGAGCATCATCAGCGGGAAACGGCCGGATTCCCGGAAGGCTTCGTTCATGGTTTTCCCTTCCGAGACGAGCTTCCGGGCGGCCATGATCTCCTTCTCGATGAGCACGTTCCCCGCCGTCGAAGACGTGATCTTGAGGGCCTCGAGCATGGGCACGCCGCCGGAGATGAGGGTGCTCAGGGTCCGGGTCACGCGGGTCATGGCGACCTTGTAGAGGAGCGGACCGAATAGGGGGATCTTCAGCGTCAGGCGGTCCGTTGTCCAGCGCCCCTGGGTCGTGTTGCGGTAATAGCGGAACGCGAAGAACAGGCCGATGAGCCCAAGGAAGATAAAGAGGATGTAGTTCTGGACGAAATGGCTCAGCTTGATGATGACCGCGGTCAGGAGCGGGAGCTCGGCCCCCAGGTCCCGGAAGATCGAGGCGAAGACGGGGATGACCTTCCAGAGGAGGAAGATGCTCACCACGACCGCGAACATCAGGATGGCCACGGGATAGATCATGGCCTGCCGGACCTGGCCTCTCAGCTTGACGGTCCGTTCGATGTACTCGGCCAGGCGGCGGAGCATGATGTCGAGGGAGCCGCTCTGTTCGCCCGAGGCCACGAGGTTGCAGTAGAGGTCATCGAAGACCTTGGGGTGCTTCCGCTTGGCCTGGTTCAGGGTCGAGCCCGCTTCGACGTCTTCCTTGATGGTCCGGATGACGGTCTTGAAATACTTGTTCTTCTGCTGTTCCTCGAGGATGCTCAGGCTCTGGATCAGGGGTAGTTCGGCGTCGATCAGGACCGAGAGCTGGCGGCTGTAAACAGCCAGTTCCTTGAGCCTGACCTTTTCCCGTTTCAGGAACGGGATCTGGAAGCCCTTCTTGACCGGGGCGATGCTGGTGACCGTGATCTGGTCTTTTTGGAGGGCCCTCGTCAGCTCCTCGGTCGAGGCGGCGATGCGCTCGCCGCCCACCTGATCCCCGTACCGGTTCTTGCCTTTCCATGCATATGTCGGCATCTTTCACCTCGCTTTTCTTGGACGTCCCGTTTACTTCCTCGAGGATCCCGCCGCGGCCGGAAGCTTGGCCCCCTCGCGGCGCTGGATGATATCGGTCAGCTCTTCGGGGAAGGACGAGACGCCCATCGCCATATCGAGACTGATCAGCTTCCGGTAATACAGGTTGGCCAGGGACTGGTTGAAGGTCTGCATCCCGAACTTCTCCTGGCCCATCTGCATGGTCGAATAGATCTGATGGATCTTGTTCTCCCGGATGAGGTTGCGGATGGCCGGGTTCGGGATCATGATCTCCATGGCCAGGACGCGGCCCTTGCCGTCGATCCGGGGTAGGAGAGCCTGGGTCAGGACTGCTTCGAGCGACATCGACAGCATGATCCGGATCTGGGTCTGGTACTGGGACGGGAAGATGTCGATGATCCGGTTGATGGATTCGACGGCCGAGTTCGTGTGGAGGGTCGAGAAGGTCAGGTGGCCCGTTTCGGCGACCCGGAGCGTGGCTTCGACGGTTTCGAGGTCGCGCATCTCGCCGACGAGGACGACGTCCGGATCCTCGCGCAGGACAGACCGGAGGGCGTTCCCGTACGACTGGGTGTCGCCGAAGAGCTCGCGCTGGTTGATGATCGCCTTCCTCGGCGAGAAGTAATACTCGATGGGGTCCTCGATGGTGATGACGTGGACGGCCCGCTCGTGGTTGATGTGCTCGATCATGCAGGCCAGGCTCGTCGACTTGCCGCAGCCAGTCGGCCCGGTGACGAGGACGAGGCCCCGGGGCAGGTAGCAGAGCTGTTGGACGCGCTGGGGGATCCCGAGCTGGGCGAAGCTCCACATCGTCGGCAGGAACCGGCGGAAGGCCCCCGCCACCGCCCCCTTCTGCATGAAGACGTTGGCCCGGAAGCGGCCGAGGTCCTTGACGCCGAAGGAGAAGTCGAGCTCCCACTTGTCCTCGAAGAGCTTCTTCTGCTTATCCGTCATGATGCTGTAGATGATCTCTTTGGTTTCGGCGGGCGTCAGGGGGGGGTGTTCGATGTCCTTGAGCGTCCCGTGGACGCGGAGCCGCGGAGCGATGTATGTCGTGATGTGGAGGTCGCTCGCATCGGCCTCCACGCACTCCTTCAGAAGCTCGTACATTGCTTTAGCCATGTGTTCCTCCTCGGATTTTTCCTCATTCGTCCCGGATGGTTTCGCGCAGGACTTCCTCGACCGACGTGACCCCGCCCTTGATCTTGGTCAGCCCGCTCCGCCTCAGGGTCAACATCCCCTTCTCGATGGCCTTCTTCTTGATCTCGCGGGACTGGGCCCGGGAGAGGATCATCTCCCGGATGTCCTCGTCGATCTTCATGGCCTCGAAGAGAGCGGTCCGGCCCTTGTATCCGGTCTTGTTGCAGGCATCGCAGCCTTTCGGCCGCAGGATGTGCATCCCCTTGAGCTCGTCTTTCCGGAAGCCCATTTCGAGCAGGGCGCTCTCGGGCAGGCTGTGGGGCTGGGCGCATTTCTTGCACAGGCGGCGGATGAGCCGTTGGGCCACGACGAGGATGACGGAGTCGGCGATCAGGAACGGCTCGATGTTCATGTTGACCAAGCGGGTGATGGAGCTCGCGGCATCGTTCGTGTGGATGGTGGAGAAGACAAGGTGGCCGGTCAGGGCGGCCTTGATCGCGACGTCCACGGTCTCCTGGTCGCGCATTTCGCCGACGAGCATGATGTCGGGATCCTGCCGCAGGAAGGTCCGGAGACAGGCGGCGAACGTCAGCCCTATCTCTTCCCGGACCGGCACCTGGTTGATGCCCTGGATGTTGAACTCGACGGGGTCTTCGGCCGTCATGATGTTCATGTCGAGCGAATTGATGGTCGAGACGGCGGAGTAGAGGGTGTTCGTCTTGCCGCTTCCCGTCGGGCCCGAGACAAGGATGATCCCCCAGGGCCGGTGGATGGCGTCCTGGAAGAGCGCCAGGGACTCCTCCTCGAACCCGAGCTGGGTCAGGTCGAGCCGGAGCATCTCCTTGTCAAGAATCCGGGCCACGACCTTCTCCCCCCACATGGTCGGGATGGACGAGACGCGCATGTCGACTTCCTTCTTCTTGCCGTTATCGAGCTTGACCCGCATCTTGATCCGGCCGTCCTGGGGGAGGCGCTTCTCGGCGATGTCCATGTTCGAAAGGATCTTGACGCGGGACACGACCGGGTTCCTGAATTTGAGCGGCAGGTTCACGATCTCGTAGAGGTCGCCGTCGATCCGGTACCGGACGCGGAAGGTGTTTTCGTAGGGTTCGAAGTGGACGTCGCTCGCCCCCCGCTTGACGGCGTCGATGAAGGTCTGGTTGACGAGCTTGATGATCGGGGCCTCTTCGGCCTCGGCCTCGAGCTCGTGGAGGTCGGTTTCCTCGGGCTCCACCTCGACGATGTTGATCCGGCCCTCCTCGGCGAGCTCGATGTCCTCGACGATCTTCTTGACCCGGATGCTGTCGGTCGACCCGTAGTACTTGTTGATGGCGTTCATGACGCCGGACTCGGAGGCGATGACGGGCTGGATGCTGAGCCCCGTCCGGAACCGGATGTCCTCGATGACCTCGAGGTCCGTCGGGTCGACCATGGCCAGGGTCAGGAACGTCCGGATCCGGTGGATGGGCATGACCGAGTACTTCTTAGCCACGTCATTGGGGATGAGGTTGATGACCTCGGGATAGACCTCGAACTGGTCCAGGTCGATGTAGGGATAGCCGAGTTGGCGGCTCAGGGCCTGGGCGATCTCCTCTTCAGAGATGTAGCCGAGCTGGACAAGGGACGTGCCGACAGGCAGGCTGTTCTTCTTCTGGAAATCGCTCGCGGCCTTCAACTGGTCGGCCGTGATGATCTTCTCTCTTAACAGAAGTTCGCCAAGGTTGGAAGCCATTTTTAAATCCCAATCTTAAGGGTTTTGACAACTCCTGTCAAACCTTTTAGTCTCTCAAACAGGTCCTTTTTACTAACGTTCTCGGCCCCTTTTTTTCTCTGTACGGTCCGATGATTATTCAGGGACATATCCGCGGCTCCGATAAGGCCCAGTTTCTCCGATGCGCCATTTTCCGTCAATCACCGGGGGTGAGCATTGGCTGGGTGAAATTTACAAATTTTGTCTCACCCCCCGCGGTGAGATTGCTCCCCATTTCCGGGGTTAGGGACGGACCGCCAAAGGCGGCAAGAGATGGGATCTCATTATGATGGGAAACGCGCGCCTGGGGTGAATCGAACACCCGACCCGCTGCTTAGAAGGCAGCCGAGCCGCCTTCTTAATTGGTAGAAGATGAAGGGACATGCAGCCCTGAATTGGTAATCAGCTGCCCTTCAGCCCGGCTAGCCGCTGCTTGGCATCCTCAACCTCAGGCGGGCCGCTGTCGGCGTCCTGAACCTATCCTGCCAAGGACGGTCGCGTCTGAAACCCAACTGGATATTCCCTTAGCGCCTGACCTTAGGCACGTAAAGCAAGGTGATATTGTGGCTCCTTGCAGCCTCCTCGAAGGCCGCCAAATCCGTATTGAGAATGCCATCCAACTTATTGATCTGCTCTTCGAGCCGGGCCCTCAGCATCTTGAAGACCTCAGACTGCTGTTCGGTGGGAGCAGCATCGGCGGCCTCGATGCTTGCGGCGAATGAATCGTACTGCTCGTTGAGCATGTTGCGGAAAGCCAGATTCGCTTCCGACCCTTTCATGTTGACCTGAATAAGCTCTTCCTCGACCGACGACAACTTCTTTTCCAGGTCTTCGGCGGCCGTTAAAAGGGGCTTCAGTTTCGGGTCGTCCGCAAAACGCATGCGCAGGGACTGGATTTGAGACTTGAGATCGCGGATCTGGTTGATGGCTTCGTGCATCCGGTTGATGTCGCTGTAGACTTCATGGGAAAGTTCGGACTGTTTTTCCAGATCCCCCGTGGCCGGCTTGACGCGGGGATCCGCCAACACTTCGAGAGTCACTGACTGGGTCCGCCCTTCGGCCGCCAGCTTGACCTGATATTTACCGGGAAGCACCAATGGGCCGCGCGGTCCCGCTCCACTGTAGAAGGCTCCCGGCACCTTTGTGGGATCATCGTAGCGGAGATTCCAGACAAAGCGCTGCATGCCCGCAGAAGCGGGGATCGTCTTCATCTCCTTGACCTGGTCGGGCCACTCGGGGGGTTGTTCGGCCTCTTTTTTCTCAATGCTGGAGAGTGTCTTTACGGGCTTGCCCGCGCTGTCAAATACCTCAAGTGTGACCTCGCCCTTCGGCGCAGCCTTGAAGTAATAGTCGATGATCGCTCCCGGAGGGGGATTCTCCCCGACGGGGCGGCGACTGTCCCGCTCGCTTGGATAATGCAGGCGATAAGCCGGCTGCGGGACAAAGATGAGCATCTCCGCATTTCCCGTATTGGCATCAATCTGGCGCAAGGGGGTGAGATCGTCCAGCACCCAGAAAGAACGGCCGTGAGTGGCCACGACGAGATCGTTGTTCTTGACCACGAGGTCGTGAATGGGCGTAGTCGGCAAATTGAGCTGAAGCGGATACCAGCGTCCGCCGTCGTCCAACGAGAAGAACACGCCGACCTCGGTTCCCGCATAAAGCAGCCCTTTGCGTCGGGGGTCTTCGCGCACAGCGTGGACGTATGCGCTCTCCGGAATCCCGTTCACGACGAGCGACCAGGACTTGCCGGAGTCGTTGGTTTTGTAGATATAGGGTCGATAATCGTCGAGCTTATGGCGGTCGACCGCGATGTAGGCGGCTCCGGCGTCATGTCCAGAGGGCTCAATAATGCTGATCATGCTCCATTCGGGAAGCTGCCTCGGTGTGACGTTGGCCCAGTTTTGCCCGTCATCCAGGGTGAGCTGGACCAGGCCGTCGTCCGTTCCGGCCCACAACATCCCCTTCTTCAAGGGCGATTCGGCGAGCGCAAAGACCGTATCGTAGTACTCCACGCTGGTGATGTCCTTGGTGAGCGGGCCGCCCGAAGGCTTCTGCTTGCTCTTGTCGTTCCGTGTCAGGTCAACGCTGATCGCTTTCCAGCTCGAGCCGTGGTCGGTCGACTTGAAGACCCTCTCCGCGGCGATGTAGATTACATCCGGATCATGCGGAGAAAGGAACATCGGCGAGGTCCATTGAAAACGATACTTGAGATCCTCGGCGCCGTGACCGGAGACATCGAGCGGCCAGACGCTGATGTCGCGCGCCTGTTCGGTGCGCTTGTCGAAGCGCGTGAGCAGACCTTCGGCTCCGGCGTAGACGATGTTGCCGTCACGCGGATCCGGGGCGATATATCCGCACTCCCCGCCTCCAACGGCATACCAGTCCTGGCGGCCGATCGCACCCTCGTCATCCCTGCTGGCTATCGCGATGGTGGAATTGTCCTGCTGCGCCCCATAGATGAAGTAAGGGAAACGGTTGTCGGTCGTGACATGATAGAACTGGGCCGTGGGCTGGTTTTCTTGCGTCGTCCATGTTTTGCCGCCATCGGTAGTGATCGTCGCCCCACCGTCGTTGCCGTTGATCATGCGTTCGGGGTTGGTCGGGTCGATCCAAAGGGTATGATGGTCCCCATGGGGAGCCGGTAGCAAGGCGAATGATTTCCCCCCATCGGTGGAACGCAACAGACCCGTGTTTAGAACATAGACTATATCCGCGGATTTCGGGTCGGCAAAAACGTGACAGTAATACCAGGGACGCTGGCGGATGCGGCCATCGTCGCCCACCTTGGTCCAGCTCTCTCCGCCATCGTCGGAACGATACAAGCCGCTGTCTTTCGCCTCGATGATGGCGTAGACGCGATCGGAGTCCGCGCCTGATACAGAAACGCCGATCCTACCGAGAAGGCCTCCGGGCAGCCCATTCCCGTCGAGCCTCTTCCAGGTTGTGCCGCCGTCCATGGATTTGTAGAGACCGCTGCCGGGGCCGCCGCTGGAGAGGCTATACGGCGTTCGAGACGCCTCCCAGAGAGCGGCATAGAGAATGCTGCTGTTGCGGGGGTCGAAGACGACGTCGATGCCTCCCGTCTTTTCGTCCTTGGACAGGACTTTGCTCCAGGTCGCGCCGCCATCCGTGGAACGGAAGATCCCGCGCTCTGGGCTCGGCCCGTAGGCGTGCCCCAGGGCGGCCACGAAGACGACGTTCGAATCCCTTGGATCGACAATAACGGCGCCGATGTGGCGGGAATCACGGAGCCCGACGTTCTTCCACGTTCTGCCCCTGTCAGTTGATTTGTAGACCCCGTCTCCATAGGAGATATCTCCGCGGATGCAAGCCTCTCCCGAACCGGCATAAATGATGTCATGATTGGAAGGCGCGACCGCGATACTGCCGATCGAAGAAACGGATTGCCGGTCGAAAAGGGGTTCCCAACGGTGACCCCCGTCCGTGGTTTTCCAGACACCTCCGGCCACCGCACCCATGTAATAGACGTTTGGCTCGTCGGCGATCCCCTCGACGGCCAAGACGCGGCCGCCGCGGAATGGTCCGACGAGCCGCCACTTCATCCCGCGAATCAGGCTCTGGTCGAACTGCGGCACAGTCGTTTCGGGTCTTTCGCCTGGTTTGGCGGGTTTGGCTTTCGGTTGAGCGAAGCCGATCGTGGCGCTGATAAAGACCGCTAGAAAGATGAGCCCGGGTTTTCTCTTCATCTGTCCCCTCCCTCTGAGGATCTGGAGAATCATTCTTCGAGTCGGGAATCCCTCCCGGGCAATTATAGTAAACCTTTAGCGGCTGAAAGAACAGAATAACTTGATGCGTTATTCAGAATCGGATATCAACACAAAACCGATCTCATGGAACTACGATTGAAGAGATACGTCGCCTCGCCGTTTAGCACATCAACTACCCGTCAGCCCGGCCAGCCGCTTCCTGGCGTCCCCTTAAAAATTCCATCGTCCAATCCTCTGTTCGACAAAACTCAATGCAGGAAGTATAAAATGAGGATGTGTTTGACGAGAGCCAGCCTTGTCTTCTTCGGAGTCGCCGTTGCCTGGTTCTCCGGATGTCGAGCGGACGTCCGAGTCATTCCTCCCTCTGCTCCTCCCACAGCCCCCGCTCCCGCCGCGCCAAGCGCCGCCGTGACGCGGACGGGCTACACCGTGCAGGTTGGCGCCTTCTGCATCCTGGAGAATGCTCGACGGCTGGCCCAGGCCCTGAACGACATGGGCCTGGATGCATACTATTTTCCAAAGGGGTCGGGGCTCTATAGAGTTCGTTTCGGGGACTTCCCTTCCAGGGACGCCGCCGTCCGGGAAGCCGAGCGACTTCTCAAGCAAAAACTCGTCGCGGACTACATAATCGTCGGCCCCGAGGATCACCCCGTTTACAGGCGGATCTTGTCGGGAGAGGACCTCCGGGAAAAGCTGGTGGCCACGGCGGAGAGTTTCATCGGTGTGGAATACACGTGGGGCGGAACATCGAGGCGCGAAGACGTCGATTGCAGCGGACTAGTCCGAGCGGTCTACCAGCTGAACGGCCTCAGCCTGCCTCGTTCGATGACGGATCAATACCAAGCGGGAACGACGGTGTCCCGGGACCGGCTGAAAAAGGGCGATCTCGTCTTCTTCTCCGTCTCTCGGGGCGGGCCGATATCCCATGTGGGGATCTACGTCGGAGAGAACGTCTTTATTCATGCCCCGGGGAAAAGCAAAGAGGTCCGCGAGGAGTCTCTCGACAGCCGCTATTTCAAGGAGCGTTTCTCCGGAGCCAGAGCCTACTTGAACTAGCCCCCTCCCCGTTACTTGGCTTGAAGATATCACCGATAAGAATGGGAGCCCCACATGCCTCGCCAAGTATCGCAGGTCAGGAGGGATCAACCACCCTTCAGCGCGGCCAGGCGTTTCCTGGCGTCTTCAACGAGCGGCCGGAACCGGGGCTCACAGTCTTTCCAGAGGCTGATGAATTTTTCGTAGTTCTCGGCTGCTTTGCTCTTTAGTCCCTTCTGCTCGTAGATCTTGCCAAGGTTATAGAAACTCCTGGCGTAGAGATCTCCCCAATTCTGCCGGCCGGTAGTCAAAAGGGCGATTTTTTCATAGTTGTTGATTGCCTTGTCGATGTCTCCCATCTCAAGGCAGGCTGAAGCCAGGCTGTCAAGATAAAATGCAATTATTTCGCCCTCACCAAAACGGTCTTCTCCTGGACAATGAGCCACGGCTTCGTTGAGGAGCTTCAGAGCATCAGGCAAATCCTTTCTGGCCAGCGCCAGCATTCCCCGAAGGTAGGGAATGCTCGAGTCCGTCTTCCTCCTAAACCCGGGAATAAGGCGATCAATCTCTCGAGTCAGCTTTTCAGCTTCAGTCAGATCCCCTAGTTCCAATTGGGCGACGGCGTCCCAAAAATAGCATCTTCTCTTGCCGGGGACGTCGCTTTCCGGAACGAGGGCGGCAGCCTTCTTGAATTCTTCAAGCGCTAGATCGGGCATCTGACTTGCCCTGTAAGCGAAACCCCTAAGCTTGTGAAAATACGGCGGTCCTTCTAGTCCTTCTATTGAACCTGAATTTTCAATCAGCTTCTGGTCGGCTATCAACCGGGCTAGGGCCTCTTCAGGTCTTCCCTTCAGGATGTCTACGCAATCAAGCCTCCACACGGCCATCTGTTTGTTCAAGTCAATTTTTTCGTTATCCAGCCAGGCCCGATAGAATCTGGCGGCCTCCTCAGGGTCATCTTTGTAATATGCAATCTCTCCTTTCCACCCTGTATTTATCTTTCTATCTGGAAGAATAGTGATCGCTTGGTCCAGTTCCTGTAAAGCAAGATCAAATCGCCTCTGCAGGATGTAATATTGACCAAGGAAAAAATGCCCTCTATCGCTTCCGGGGTTGTTGGCGACAAATTCCTTAAGGGCCCGTATGGCCTTCTCGTATTCCCCTAGCTCTGAATATCCTGAAGCAACATTGGCGTAGATTATCAGATCCCTCGGCCTGCTCTTGAATAGCTTTGACCATTGCTCTATGGCCAGATTCAATTCGCCTAACGCAAAATAAGTAAAAGCGAGCTGATGATTCCCGAGATAGTCGTCCGGGTAGATGTCCAGGACTTTCTTATACATTTCGACCGCTTTGGGATAAGTTGCCTCGGACTGACGGTAATAATCGCCCTGGAGAATGTAATATTCCCGAGGCGGCATCCGGTCTTTGAGCCGGAAGGCCTTCTCATAGCTCTCCTTACTCTTGGCAGATTGTCCAAGGTTCGTATAGACGGCCCCGAGCATTCTGTAAGCTATGGCAAACTCGGGGTCGAGCTCCACGGCTTTCTTGAAGGAATCGATGGCCTCGGCGTTTTTTAGATCGAGATGAAACCTTTCGCCCTCGACATAGAATTTCAGGGCTTCGGGGTTTCTGGTCATCACCTTGCCGATCTCCACGTCGATGTCCGAGGCCATCTGCTCCTGAGTGATATTCAGCCCTTGCTTGATCTCCTTGACGAGGCCATCCAGCCCCCCGCCCAAGATATTCTCTATAGTTTGGGCTTTCATCGAGAGCGTGGCTTGCGTCTCGCCGGTTTGGCCGCTGACCAGAGCGGCTGTGATGATGAGGTTCGGGCCGGCCTTGACGAAACTCGCCTTGAGGAGGCTCGTCACCTCGGCTTCCTGGGCGATCTTCTTGATGTTGTCGGAAGTCAGGGCTTTCCCTTCGGTGAGGTTCAGTTTCTTGAGCACACCGTTCACTTCATCCTGCCGCAGCACCTTGAGGTATTTGGATGAGGAGAGGCCGGTGATGAGGAGCTCAGGAAAACCATAGCGCCAGTTCTCGAGGCTGGCGTCGCCTGAGTAATTTTCAAAGGGGAGGACGGCGAGGGAAGGCTTCCCGGATGAAACTATTTGACCCTTCTTATGAGAGGGAGGGTGCCAGAGGAGGATGGCGATGACGACAAGGACAATGAGGCCAGCGGCCAGGATGAGGAGCTTCTTCGGCGTGAACTTGACCGTGATTTCCTTCGAGGTCAGGGCTTTTTTCTTGCCGATGATCCGATCCGTCGTGGGCAGGCCCTGTTCTATTCTTCCGAGCTCCGCCCCGAGTTCTGCCGCACTCTGAAACCTCTCGTTTCTATCCTTGGCAAGGCACTTGAGGATGACCCGAGCAAGATCCTCGGATATCTGGGGGTTGAGCTTCTTCGGGTCCTCGGGCGCTTCATATTTGTGCTTGTGGGCGACGCTCAGCGGTGTATCGCCGGCAAAAGGAAGCCGCCCCGTGACCATCTCATAGAGAATGACCCCCAGCGAATAGAGATCCGACCTTTGGTCGATGTCTTTCCCCTCGACCTGCTCCGGGCTCATGTACTCCGGCGTCCCGATCAGCACCCCGGCTCCCGTAATGCCCTTCCCCGAGAGTGACCGGGCGATCCCGAAGTCCATGATCTTGGCATCCCCGTCCTTGTCGATCATGATATTGCCGGGCTTCAGGTCCCGGTGAACAACCCCCAGCCTGTGCGCCTCCTCCAACCCCTCGCACACTTGCCTAGCAATGGATATGGCGGTCCCAATGTTGAGCTGTTTTGACCTATGGATGAAGCTCTTCAGGTCCTCTCCCGGCACGAACTCCATGGTGATGAAAGTCGTGCCCTCGGCCCGGCCCAGGTCGAACATCCGGCAGACATTGCGGTGGCTGATCTTCCGGGCGAGCTTCAATTCGTTCGAGAACCGCTCGACCGCTTCCTGATCCAGGGTGATCTCGGGCCTGAGGAGCTTGAGGGCGACCTTCTCCTTGATGTCCGTGTCCTGGACTTTGTAGACTCTCCCCATGCCGCCGTGGCCGAGCTCCTCGATGACCTGGTAGCGCCCGGCGAACGTGGAGCCCATTGTCAGTTCATGGACGGGTGTCTGAAGTGTTTCCGTCATGACGGGCGGATGGCCTCGGGGCGGAGGAAGTTGGGTCCCGCACTCTCCGCAGAATTTCAGGGTGTCAGGATTGTCGGAATGGCAGGTCGGGCACTTGTTGGCCAAGCGAGTTCCCCTTCTCTAGCTTGGCCTCAGATTATCAGAGGGACGGGCGGGAAGTCAAACGGGGCGCGCCCGGAGCGATTTGAACCCCCAACCCGCTGCTTAGAGCAACCGAGCCGCCTTCTCAATTAACTGAAGATGAATGGTTTGCGAGCTCGTTTCTGGATAATATGCTCGGACTGGTGCTCGCCGATTGCCCGCAGAGTGAAAAAACCTGGGAGCCCCCTGGCGTCCTTACCTTGTAAAGGCCTTATTCCGGGCTTAACCCGTCCCGCAATCAGCCGGAAGCGTTCGGGCTCTCGCCAAGGTCCGGGCTTTCCCCCGGCCTCTTCCTCTGCCCTGGAGACGCGCCTATTGCGACGCCTGGAGGCCCAGGGGTAGAATTAGGCCATCTTGATGAAGGGAGACGATTATGAAAAACGACAAATATCTCAGGTTCATT